>ENA-UPSA01000372-UPSA01000372.1-bioreactor-metagenome-genome-assembly--contig:-NODE-372-length-68214-cov-17.545372_pt1 | contig 68214 bp, 54 predicted proteins | sample MGYA00238183_ERZ773288 | MGnify/ENA primary metagenome ERZ773288 (study PRJEB29028, sample SAMN07631243) | bioreactor metagenome | isolation source: Switchgrass digestor | place: USA: Dartmouth... | reverse complement strand
CAAGGAAGAAAGGATCTGCCTTTTCAAGTGTAATAACCAGTGTTTTCTCATCCACAGCTTTAATACCGACCTGTGACACATCTGTTATTTCACCGTTTGCGTATGCCATTGCATTAAGTACCGAGCCAAAATCCTCAACCTGGGAAGATCCTGTTTCTGGATTCAAAAGGCGCAGATATGCGTATTCAAAATCATAGGCGGTCACAGGCTGTCCGTCAGACCATTTGGCATCGCGCAAATGGAAAGTATAAACCGTACCATCATCCGAGATATCATATTTTTCTGCAATACCGGGAATTATCCTACCCTTGTTGTACCTTATAAGGGCTTCGTTTACGGCATACATGACCAATGCCGACATTTCATCATTCATCAGGCTGACATCAAGTGTCATCATATCGTTATGTCCGACAAATGTAAAAACTTGTTCATCGGCTAACTTTTTCCCACCTGATGAATCTCCCCCGGTCTTTACGGTGCCGTTGCCGGTGTTGACACCTGTACCGTTGTCCTTCTTTGCGCCTGTTGTAGTACAGCCTGCAAGGACACTGCACAACAGGGCCAATATCAATAACAATGCAGACAGCTTCTTTTTCATATTATTATTCCTCCTAGTTAAAATTCGGTTTCTTATTATATAATTACTGCCACTCGGTTTCGAAAGCAGTTTATAAATCAATCCAGGGTTTTTATGATGCCTCGTTTTATTCCTGCTTTTAACAGCTTGTCCAGCGCTCTTTCAAGTTCCTGCCGGGGGATTCCCACCTGAAAACGGCAAAAGCCTTCACCGCCCGGACCGTACTGGTTTCCGCGATCCATTGTAATGCCGGCGTCCTTTGCAAAAAAGTGGTGCAGTTCGTCTTCGGTCAAACCAAGCTTTCTGAAATCCGCCCAAAGAAGAGTTCCTGCCCTGTGCCTGCATATGGTCACATCGGGATAGTACCTGGCAAAGAAATCCTTGACTGTTTTAATGTTTTCTGCCACAAACTCGATTAACGCATCGATCCATTCCTTGCCTTCCTTTGAATATGCCGCAATGATCGCATTATACATGAACGGATCAAGGCTTCCATAGTGCTCTGCATCTCTCTGCATTATATATGCTTTTCGAATTTTATCGTCGGGAATAATTACGTTTGAGTGACTAAATCCGGTAAAATTGAAGGATTTCCCGATGGATGTACATATAATGCAGTTATCCGCTGCTCCAGGTATTGTTGAATAAGGTACAACCTTGTTCCCGTAAAATACATGCTCGGCAAAAATTTCATCGGCTATTACTAGAACCCCGTATTTTTTGGAAAGCTCTGCAACTCTATGTAAGTCTTCCTTCTCCCAGAAATCCATAATCGGATTATGGGGGTTGCACAGAATCATCATTTTGTTTTCGGGCTGAGCCATTAATCTTTCCAGGTTTTCAAAGTCCATTTCATAACAGCCGTTCCTGTAAATTAACTGGTTGCAAACTATCTTTCGCCCGGTATTTCTGATAACCCTGTCGTATAGCACATATACCGGCGGTTGAACAATGACACCGTCCCGTTCATTGGTAAACGCCCGTATAGATGTGCTTATCGCCCGCAGTGTTCCATAGGATGGTACAATCCATTCTTTTTCTATCTCGTAGTCTCTTACTTCCCTCATCCAGTTTTGAACCGCGTTCAGGTAAGCCGGGCGATCAGAAGGGATCCACCCGTAAAGCCCTGATTCAGCCCTTTTAACAAGAGCTTCTATTATACAGGGAGCTGTCTTTAAATGCAATTGCGCCCCGGACAAAACTATCAAATCAGGGTTATAGTCGGTACCAAAATCCAAATCCTGCGCATCTGCTATTGTCTCAAAATCGAATTTTCCCACGTGTAACTCTGCCTCTTATCTGAATAATTTACTGAACATTTCAGTAAGTTAATTAGTAACATTATATTTTTATATCCCAAAATTGTCAATGTAATTTTTCAACTTATGTGTTTAACTCATAATAATGTCTCCTTGTTAATTATTTTGATAAAATGTCACCGTGGAAGGCAAAGTGCAATACAGTACCAATCTTTACTCAGCCAGATACCCATGTTGAGCAAGGTGACGGTTTTTAGAATATTGAAAAAAGAGACTGAAATCTTTTTATTAGCATACCAGGCAACATATATGTATGTTTAAATTTTTGATTACACTATATTACTAATTGACAAAATCCAAAATTATTTATAACATAATAAATTAGTAAATAAATACAATTTATAATACCGCTTACAAATGAAAAACCGGACATGGTAGAACTCTTTGATAAAGATATGCATTAATATATAGATTATAAATTTTGATTTATGATAAAAAGTTTTGATATGAGAAAACAAATATATTAGTACATTCCTTTGCAGTTTTGTTTTAATTGCAGTATTTTTATAATGGCAAAAATATCAAAAATAAGATTTGCCACCGGAAGAGCATGTGGATACCAATGGATGCACTATTGACTAATTGCGCAGTTTTGTTATACCAAGTACTACATTTACTAATTATATATCCAAGTAGTCTATCTTAAAAATGTTGAAAATATAAGAAGAGAGTAAGAAAAAGATTTATGGGGGGAGTGGTTATTTTGAAAACAAAAAAAGTTTTTTGTTACTGCTATTCATACTCTTTTCCTGTGTTTTTCTTCATGTAAGAGCTGATGCTGCTGAAAATGCTTATGCTAAAACCATGAAAATTCAGCTTAAGAACGGCGAAACAAGAGACGTAAATACAGTGTGGATTGACATGAAAGATCCATACATACGGGTCGAAGGTGCATTGGCAAAGAATAAGGTTGGAGAAATTGATACTTTCGAAAATATTTATAATGGTTTTAAGAATGAAGACACTGAAGTTATTGCCGCGATAAACGGTCCCTTTTATAATGCATATATCGTCAATTCGCGATTCGACAGTAACATACAAATAAAAGGCAAATTCGTATTTACACAAAATAAAGTTCGACCGTCAATTGGTTTTACCGCAGACAACAGAATAAAAACTGATGTTTTTTTTCCAACTGTTTCAGGTTCTCTTAACGATTTATCAGGATTATGGACGGTTTGGGGAATTAACAAGATTTATTATCATAACAAGGCATCAAAGGAATCAAATATTCTTTACACACCCGAATTTGGAAACAGTATAGATGCCGGCGAAAAAACGGCAGTTATCGTAAGGAACAATAAGGTTGTGGCCATTCAGAATGGTGTAAGTCCAATCTACAACGACGGATTTACATTGGTATTTTATGATGAAACATATTCTTCCCTGTTTAAAATAGGAGATAAAGTTGATTATGATATAACATACAATAAAGTTGTTACCAGGGAGGGTGACTTCACGGGGGAAAGCCTTGAAGAGGCAATACAGTCTTTACCATGGGGAAACAATGAAGAGACTGACTGGTCAGATGTAAGAACAACCATTGGTGCCGGTCCTATTCTTTTGAAGAATGGTGAAAAATAAAAGCTTAATATTATTGACCTTATAGATAGAGATCAAAGAAGTTTTATCGGAGAAACAGAGGATCGGTTTTTGGTAATGGGTACAGTGGATGATGTAACTTTAGATGAACTCGCTGATATTTTAAAAAACATGGGACTTATGAACGCTATAAATTTAGATGGTGGTGCCACTTCTGCACTTATGTTTGACGGCAAGGTAATCACGTCACCTGAATCAGATTTATGCAGTGCTCTTGTTATTACAAGAAAAAAGGAAAAAACTATACGCATTCAACTGAACGGCAAAGAAATGTTCTTCGATACCGATCCTTATTTTTATAACCAAAGAACAATGGTTCCGTTAAGAGGTATTCTGGAGGCTGTCGGTGCCACTGTAGAATGGGATCCTTCAACGGGTACTATCATGGCATTAAAAGGCGATATAAAGGTTGAAATGTGGAACGACAGCAAAATCATCAGGGTAAACGGGAAGGAACAAGAAATGGATGTTCCTGTACAGGTCAGGTACAACAGAACTCATGTACCGGTCAGGTTTATAACAGAAGTTTTTGGGGCCGAAGTAAATTTCAATCCCGAAAATAATATGGTTACAATCATCATTGAAAATTACTGTCCCACAGATATATGATATAGCAGTCATAAAAGTGGAAAAAGGAAATACGGTCGAAGCAGATATGTTATTACTTGAAGTTCTGGTTAGTATTTCTCTTGATGCAATGTTAAATAAAGCCAGCTGAGCTTTATTCTATACCCGGCAAGCTCCGTCCTGTTTGTGAGGATGGAGCTTTTTGCTGTTTGATTATAGTTTGACGCTGAACAACCAGTGATACGGAACCTGCAGACGATTTATTATATCTGTGGGGTGTGGGTGTTCCGGTCGGTACTTAGCTGCCAAACTTTTGATATCTTTACACAGGGAAGACACCTGACTAAAACAACACCCTTAATAATTTCATTTTTTAAAGTTTGAATTTCCCAGCTCCAGATCCATTTTCAGATACTCCAGCGCTTTCAGCTCATCACGGCATTCTATCGCGTCAACAATTTCACGATGAAAGGTTCTTAGCTCCCTGCCGTCATTAGACCGGTTCTTTAGGTTAAGAGTACGTGTTGAAATGTCAAGCAGATGAGTTACAAAATCCAATAAAAAACCATTCCCGGTCAGTTCAGCAATTTTGCAATGAAAAGCGGTGTTTGATGCACAATCGCTTTTATCAGAAAGTTTCCGAAGTATTGCTATGGCTTCCGAATCGGCTTTTTCTACAAGCGTTTTCACGGCAAAACCTTCATTAATCAGGCGCAGTTGTTGGGTTTGGTAAAACTCTACCTCATTAAGTGAAACTATAAGATAGCCTTTCCTGGGATAACTGATAAGGCGCCCTTCCCTGCATAAGCGGTGCAATGCTTCCCTCACAGGCGCCTTGCTTACTCCATACCGTTTTGCCATTGCCTGTTCCACAATAAATTCATCCGGATTTAAATTAAAGTTGTTTATATCATCTTTAATAGCCTTATATACTTTTTCGCTTAATGTTTCCTTCATATAAATCCTCCAAAGATACCTTTTTCTTCCTCGCTTTCAGAAGCAGCCGGACGGTTCATGCGCTTTTTTCATTTTATCATCAGGTTTGTTTTCCTGGGGTTAATATAAATTCAGTTGAGCGTCAATTAAAGGTATACAGTCTAAGTTTAAACCAGAACAGGTTAATCTGCAATAACAGGTCAGAATTAGCATGAATCAACAGCATGGCTTCGTTTTCCCCGGTGGAAAACCTGTTTGACTTTGTATTCTGAAAACTGATATAATTTCCTTGCATTTGGTGAAAGGATGATAAACCATATGAAGGAATCAATTTCAGATACCGTGTATACTAAATTGCGCGACAGTATTATTTCAGGAGAAATATCAAACAGGGAAATTATTCTTGAACAATCAATAGCTGATAAATTCGGAATCAGCAAAATAACCGCACGGGGCATACTCAAACAGCTCTGCCACGATAAGTACCTGGTTTGCTATCCAAGAAAAGGTTACCTGGTTAATGAAATCACCCATGAACAATGCAGGAAAATCCAGCAATTGCGCTACCAGATTGAAGCGCTGGCGCTGAGATTAATTGCGGCACAAAAATCTAAAGAAGGCCTGGAAACCTTGAAGCAAATTTTAGAACAACAAAATAATTCAAAAGATCCATACCAGGCAATAAACACACAATTTCATCTGGGACTTGCAAAATTGTCAGGAAACCAGTATATATACGATGTTCTTTATCCCTGCATAGGGTATGTTGCCCGGTATGCCATGACAAGCATTGAACGGGGACGTTTCTCACCCGAGAACAACTATCATCATGATATTATTGCTTCGCTGCAAAATAATGATATAAAGGCGGCTTTAAATTATCTGCGCCTGGACCTGCAATTAAAGGAAGACGAAATATAAGCCTACTTTCCGTTTACCTGCAGATTCCTGATTCGTATGCTGGGTGAACCAACACAATAGCTCCTTAGCAAAAATTCATCAATAAGCAAATCATTACCTGTTTCTTCAACATTTTTAAAGAGGTTTACAAGGTTACCGCATATGGTCAGGGCGTTCACAGCATGGTGCGGTTTTCCGTCTTTTATAACTATACCTCTGCATGGTATTGCAAAATCACCCGAACCAATATTTATAGAATGGAAAATATCATAGGATTCGGTAATATAAACACCATCGCCCATTTCCCTGATTAACTCATCAGCAGAACGCGTTCCCGGCATGATATGGCATATTTTCGGAGTAACAATTATATCTGTAGGCAAATTGCCCGTTAATAACGCAACCCGGCCTGCGTTTCCTGTCGGCTCGGCATTTAAATGCGCCGAACTGTTCAGATTATGCAGAAGACCTGTGAACTTTCCTTTGTCAACAAGCACAGTTTCAATTCCCGTTGTACCTTCACAGTCAAATGGGAAACAATATCCTGTACCACTGTGGTAAGGTGTATCAATAATGCTCAGCGCCGGCGATCCTATATACTCATTAAGCTTTCCTGCAAGTGCCGTAGAACCGTCACAGTATTTTAAACCGCTGAACAGCTGCCAGGCGGTTATCATTATATTAATCCCGACATTGCGGCTGAGAACGACAGGATACTCCCCCGGGCTGAAGGCTCCCGCTTCTATTTTATTTTTAAATGAGTTTTTTATACGGTCAACCAATTCACCGGAGTCAATTCCTGCAAAGGACGGCGCCGATACCGAGCACGAAGCGTCAACACTGTCGCCCAGGATTTCAGCAGTGGCTTTTACCTGGGCATATACAACATTTCTTGTAAAAGATACATCAACTCCCTTTGAGTTAATAACACGGGATGAAAAAGTATCCACCCTTATATTTACAAAACATGTATTTATCGACGGAACGGCAGAGCGAACCTGTCTTTCCAGGGATACCGCCTTTTCTACGATATCAGGGGAACTGACTGCATAATCTTTTTTCACAGTTGCATATTTTGCAGTATTTTGCGGGTTAAAGGCTGTTTCAGGTGAATTCAGCCTGTCGGTTTTATTGCTGTCAGAAACAATTCCGTTATTGTATGCTTTTAAAATTACTTTTCCGGGATCTTCACTTAAGTCTTCGGTATAGGCATAACCTGTTTTATTCCCGGACGCGCGGACATAAATTGAAGTAACGTCCGAAACATCTGTTTTAACAATTTGACCGCCGCTTACACCAATGAGCGTACTGACTTTTCGCTCGGCATTAACCTCGGCTTCGGTTATGTATTCAGGCAAATTATTCAACACGTTTTTATAATTTTCAAGAAAAATCATTTTCCGCCCTCCCCGCCTACTGTCATCGATGATATACGTATTCTCGGCTGAAAGCTTGTTGTAGTGACGAGCCCCGAAACCGAACCGCAAAAACCTCCACCTTCGGTTTTAATACCGCTGCCAACCCTGTCAACCAGTTTTATCAGGTCAATACCCCTGGCATTAAGCATCAGGCCTTTAACCCGGTGATCTATTTTCCCGTTTTTTATCCAATAACCTTCGCTCACAGATACCGAGAATTCTCTGCCGCTATTGCCCCCGCCAAGCCGCTTAACAAAAAGCCCTTCGTCTATTGAACCAATCATTTCATCCTCATCATCTGTGCCTGGTGCCAGGTAGGTATTTGACATGCGGGCAGCAGGCGGATACATGTATCCCTGGCGCCTTCCGCTTCCTGTTGAAGGCATGTTAAGTTTTCTTCCGCCCAGCCTGTCACAGAGATAGCCTTTTAAAACACCGTTTTCAATCAGCACATTTTTCTGTGTCAGGTGCCCTTCATCGTCAATCCCCGCAGAACCATACAGTCCGGGTATTGAACCATCATCAATTACGGTAACTTTTGGAGAAGCAACCTGTTGACCAAGTTTCCCGGCAAAATCACTGTTATTTGCGGCGATTGCAGTAGCCTCCAACGGGTGTCCGCATGCTTCATGCCATATTACTCCGCATGAACCTGCTTCCAGAACGACGGGTACAACACATGAAGGAGCAGATACGGCATTCATGTAGTCGGCAATATCACGGATAAATTCCCGGGCGAAAGAAACGTAGTCGTCTTTCACTTTAAAAGCCTCAAACCCGTAAGGCCTGGGAAAATCAGCCCATTCATAATGGCTGTTGCTTTGATTCTCAACTGTGGCCTGAAGACGTATGCGGCTGGTCACCCGCCTGTCTTCGGTATACAACCCTTCGCTGTTTACTATCAGAACCCGCTGATCGGTATCAAAGTAATCAACATTCAATTGTCGGATTGAATATCCTGTGCTTCTTGCAGCCAAATCGGTTTCACGAATTACCCTTATTTTTTCGGAATGGGAAACCGTACCGGGATATTGAACCACTGAATTCGGGTTTTTCACAGTCTGCATTGAAAAAACAATCCCCTGTTTTTCCAGCTTCCCGCAGGCATTTAACAGCTCGGCTGCTCTTTTTGCGGCATCCATAAGTCCGACAAACGACAAATTGTTTGTATAGACATATACGCTTCTCACGCCCGAAAGTACATATATTCCGGCTCCAAATATATGTACGCTTGTAATGCCTTTCAGTATTTGCTGAGAGCATTTGATATTAAGCTCGTCCTTGTCTTCGAAAAACAGCTCTGCAAAGTCTCCCCCGCCTGAAAGAGCAGTCTGAAGGACTTTTTCCATCTCACCAACGGTTATCACTGTGATGCCCCCTAACTAAAATGTTCAGTGAATAGTTTAACTATAGTATATTGCCGTTCTGCTCCCATTGTCAACAAAGACAGCATTAATTATTTCACGGGTTAATAAAGGCTGTGCCCATATTATGAAATGCAAATAAGCCTATATCTCAATGGCGGTTTAACCAGGCGTGAAGACGGATACGCGGAGCTTTATGCCGGGGTAAGCGACGCTGAAGCCAATAAAATAGTTATCCCCGATCCATTTCTTCAATTTGAATAAACAGAAAGCAAAAGGAATGGCTGTTGCTCATTCCTTTTGCTTTCCTGACCTTCGGATTCTCTATTATTACACCTTCAATTCAATCGTTCATGTAAGAGTAAAGCTGCCCTGGAAGCTCAAAACTGTCACTTTATCAAAGATAAATTTTCATTATTCACTAAATTATATCCGATTATTATTTTTTGCAACAAGTTATGTGATCATAGCTGATTATACCAGGCAAAACTCATAGGCTTCACGCCCGAAAATTAATCTTCCTGCGACTGCGAAAGTATCAGAAAAGCACTTGCAGAAATAAAAGCTTTTCACGCCCGGCACATACATATACTGATTTCACATGATATATATCTGAATAAACGTAGTAGCATGGAAGAAAGGCTTTATCACATTATTAGCTGAAAAGAATTACGTAATTAAAGAACAACAACGGTTGTCATGGCGCATCAGGATATGCACCAGGATATAATGAAGAATTGTATGATACTGAATCACAGCTTCCATTCCGATATTACCAGGATTAATAAAACAAAAAACCTGTATTTTTGCAATATGTCACTAAAATTCATTCCGGCTTCCGAATCACCGGTTATCGATGTTTTTCCTCAATTTTACCTCCCGCTTTTTAACGATTTGTTAACATACAAACTTGATATAATCAATATAAATAAAGTCATAATAATTGCCGCTGCGGAGCCATATCCTACTTTAAGCCCTTTTACACCATACTGGTAAATATATTGAGTTACTGTGGCTGTTGAATTGGCGGGACCTCCCTTTGTAAGTATATTAACTTTGTCAAACAGGCGGAAAGTATCAATGGTTCTTAAAAGGACAACCATAATCAGGCCATTAATAATATTTGGAATTGTAACATAAATAAATTGCTGCCATGAGGTAGCCCCGTCTATTGTTGCTGCTTCATATTGTACTTTTGGAACGGTCTGTAACGAAGCATATATAAGCAGGAAAGCAAGTGGCGTGTACTGCCAGATATCTATTACAAGTATTGCATAAAACGCCGTCCTGACATCCATAAGCCAGTTTATTTCCTTTATATTGATTGTGCTTAATATTTTATTTATTATTCCGTAATTGTTTGAAAACATTATCTGCCATATCAAGGCCACTGTAACCGGCGGAAGCAAGGTAGGCAGCAAAGTTAATGTTCTCATGCTTCGTGAATAGTTTTTAATGCTGTTAATAAACATCGCAAGGACAAGTCCGAATATTGTTTCGGCAATAACGGCAAGCACGGTAAATTTTACTGTATTAAACAAAGCCTGTTGGAAATATACATCTTTAAATATATTGCTGTAGTTATCTGTATTTATAAAATTGATATTTTTAGGCGACAGATAATAATAATCAGTAAAACTGAAATACATATTGAAAATTAACGGAAATATGGTCAGTAAAACCAGTATTATCACCGTTGGCATCGTCATGAGGTATGGAAAAGCTTTCTTTCTGATCCCTGTACTTTTCTTCATATTATTACACCCGTTCCAAGTTTACCTGAATGAAATGTTAAAATAATCTCAGCCGGCAGAAAAAATCGTATTATTCTGCCGGCTGTTAAAGCCTATTTCTTCATTATGGCTTCTATGGCAGTTTTCGCATCGGCCAGTGCCTGATCAATGCTTTTTGTTCCGGAAATGGCACTTGAAAGCTCAGCACCGTAAGCAGTTTCAATATCGGTCCAAAGCGGTGTCCTTGGCCGGATCACCGAATTTCTTGTACCTTCAAGTATAGTCATAAAATAGGGATATTTTTTATTTAATCCTTCATCGGTAAACACGCTTACCCTTGTGGGAACTCCGCCATATTCGGCCGCTTTTTTCTGGCAATCCGCGCTTGTAACATATATAAGAAATTTCATTGCCAGCTCCTTGTTAGCCGAGTTGGCCGTAACTCCCATCATCCAGTTGCCGATCATACCTGTGGCATATAATTTACTGGAATCCGAAACCTTGCCTGGAATAGGAGCATACGCTGCAGTGGCAGTTTCACCCGATATATACCATGACGGCCATCCAAGACTCATAGCTGCCTTACCGTCGGAAACTGCAGCCACAATATCATTTTTCTCATAGTTTGCACCGTTTTCAAGAAGCTCTATGTAAAGATTCAGTGCTTCTTTTGCTTCGGGCGAATCTACTATGACATTCCAGTTTTCGTCAAATACATTGCCTCCATATGCCCATAAAATCGGCAAGTAGTCAGAAACTATCGGATTGCCCTGCTGACCACGGATGACATATCCGACTTTGCCGTCTTTACCGTTTACCTTCTTTGCTATCTCAAGAACATCTTCCCAGCTGTCAGGAACTTCGAATTTATTATCTTCGAAAATTTTCTGATTGTAGAAAAATAACTGGACATTTCCTGCAAATGGCAGCGCATAAATATCACCTTTGCCATAGGGGTGCATACCTATCGCCAATGATTCTTCCACGAAATCAGAATCTGCTTTATATCCAAGTTCGGTCAGATTTGCGAATATTCCGGCTTCAAACAATTCAGGCATCCACGGGTCATCCGCCATCGCCAGATCATAAGCTCCAACTTTGTTCTGTGAATCAAGAGAAATTTTTTGTTTCAGATCGGCTGCTTCAAGTCCCAGAACTTCAACAGTACAGTTGTTTTCTTTTTCAAAATCCTCTTTAACTGAATTAATCGCATCCACATGAGATCCTCCACGTGCAGCTATAACAAGCTTAGCCGGTTTACCTCCGGTTTGCCCTGCCGGAATTCCTCCGCTGCAGGCACTTAGTGCAAAAACAATCATACAGAGCATCAGTACTGGTAATAATTTTCTTTTCATCATTCTACCTCCTTTATAATGGTTTAGTTTTTTATATATCAGAAAGACAAAGCATGTACACTGATACTTTTTATTCTTTGACTGCTCCGCTTGAAAGTCCCTGTATTAAAAAGTTCTGGGCGAATACAACAAAGAGGGCAACTGGCACCAGCGAAATAATTCCCCCCGCGGCAATTCTCCCCCATTGTGCAAGCTCCTGTTCACTGTTCAATGTGGACAATGACAGCGGTATGGTAAATTGCGAAGGGCTTTGCACGAAAATTACCCCATAAATATATTCATTCCAGGAGGTCATAAAAGACAGTATGCCCACGGCAGTAATTCCCGGTAAAACAAGGGGAAGTACAATTCTTATAAAGAGTTGTAAATCCGATGCACCGTCAATTTCCGCACTTTCCTCTATTTCTTCAGGCAAACCTGAAAAAAAGCCCATCATAAACCATATAATAAAAGGAATGTTTACAAGTATATGTGCCAGAATAACAGGGATTTTTGTATGCATCAATCCCAAACGATTCATCATGATATACAGCGGAAGTGCGAAAGCAATTGGTGGGATAATACGAACCAGCAGAATCCAAAAAAGCATCGGTCCCCTCAGTTTATATTTGTACCTTGTCCTTGCAAGCACATATGAACAAGACAAACCAAATATAAGTGAAAAGAAAAGAGATATCAATGTAACCTGCAAGCTGTTTGAAATGGCTATGGAGAAGCTGTTCTGCCTGAAAAGCCGGATAAAATGCTTATCTGTAAATGACTTCGGGAAAAGAGAAAGGGATGTAATCAATTCAGCATCATCTCTTATTGACAGAGATACCATCCAATATATCGGGAAAACGGTCCATACCAACAGTACAACAACCAACAGACCTCTTAATACCTTTCGTATATTAAGCCTGCACATTTTTATCCCCCTGACAAAACGACTGCACTTTTTATCTACAAAAAGAACATATTTTCCAATATTATAATTGCAATGCGTTGTCACAAAGAATGTTACATATTACTAAAAAGCAGAATTCACTCTGCAAGGTTCATGCCAATGCATGAATCACCACACCCTGACGAATATTGCAAACCGGATGCCTGTTCCAAATTAAAATAGTATAACGTCGTCTTTTTTAGGCCTGTGTTTGTGTTTTCAGCAAATTCAACAAAGGAGTTTAATTTGAGCAGCTCATTGATGTTCAAGAAATATGTATCTGAAAAAGAAAACGTATTGTACGATTTATGCAAACGTTTACGGTCTAATTATATACAACTTAAATAAATTTTGTCAAGTTATTTTTATAAATATTGCCTAAAATTATTATTCATTCCTGGTAACAGAACATTCTTAACTTTGATAAAATTTAAACGTTTGCATTTTTAATCAAATATACAGTATTCCATAAGGCTGTTTTCAGGGAAAAACACAAGTAGTTTACTGTACTGCCGGTAATTGGTAATTGAGCCTAATCCCCGTCTTCAAGCTGAAAAAATTATGGCGGTGTATGTGATACACCGCCAAAAAAACTTTTAAATTTGCTATATTGCATCAATTCCATAATATGCCTTCTTATAAATCTCCTCAAGCTCACTTACCAAAGGATATCGCGGGTTGGAAGTGGTGCATTGATCTTCAAATGCTTTTTCAGCCAATTTTGGCACCTTCGCCATAAACTCGCTTTCATTTATTCCGCAATCCTTAATACTCAACGGCATATTGAGCTTCTTCATTAAACTGATCACAGCGTTTATCAACGCATCTATCTGTTCTTCCTGTGTTGTTCCTCCCAGGTTCAGCTGCCGTGCAATCTGCGCATAACGGTAGTCTGCCACGAACTTGCCGTATTTGGGGAATATTGTAAACTTAGTGGGTATCTGCGAATTATACTTAATAACATGAGGCAATAAAACTGCATTTGCCCTTCCGTGTGGAATGTGGAATTCGCCGCCCAGTTTATGCGCAAGGGAATGGTTTATTCCCAAAAAGGCATTTGTAAAGGCCATTCCTGCAATACATGAAGCATTATGGACTTTCTCCCTTGCAACTTCATCATTTGGATTGTCATAACTTCTCGGCAGGTATTTAAAAATCAATGCTATCGCCTTCATCGCAAGTGCATTGGTGTAATCCGAAGCCAGCACCGAAACATAGGCTTCTATCGCATGGGTCAGTACATCCATACCTGTATCTGCCGTAATGGATTTCGGCATTGTTTTTACAAACTGCGGATCTATGATTGCAACATCGGGTGTTAGTTCATAGTCGGCAAGAGGATATTTTATATTCCCGTTTTTCTTGTCGGTTATAACCGAGAATGAAGTTACTTCACTTCCTGTACCCGATGTAGTTGGAATGGCAACAAGCTGGGCTTTTTTCCCAAGGTTCGGGAACTGGAACGCCCTTTTTCTTATATCCATGAATTTAAGCCTCAGTCCGTCAAATGATGTGTCGGGATTTTCATAGAACAGCCACATGCCTTTTGCAGCGTCAATGGCACTACCTCCGCCAAGAGCAATAATAACATCGGGCTGGAAGACATTCATTGCATGAACGCCTTTTTGAATGGTTTCAATGGAAGGATCGGGTTCAACCTCCGAGAATATTTCACTGTGGCAGTAATCCCTGCGTTTTCTGAGGTAATACAATGCCTTATCCACGTATCCCAGTTTAACCATCATCGGATCGGTTACTATGAAGGCCCTGGAGATGTTCGGCATGTGCTCGAGATACTGGATTGATCCTTTTTCAAAATATATTTTCGGAGGAATTTTAAACCACTGCATATTAACCCTCCTTTGAGCAATTCTCTTCTTATTTATCAGGTTAACGGATGAAATATTTGCTGTGGTTGAATTGCGCCCAAAAGATCCACATCCTAAGGTGAGCGAAGGCGTATTCGTATTGTATATGTCCCCTATGGCCCCCTGGGATGAAGGAGAATTCACGATTATCCTTCCGACTTTCATTGCATTGCCGAAAGCTTTGCACAACTCTTCATCATTGGAATGTATAACTGCTGAATGGCCAAGTCCGCCCAATTCCAGCATTAACGAGCAATATTCAAAGCCCTGTTTTTCATCTTCGCAAACAAAATATGCCAGTACGGGTGAAAGCTTTTCAAGAGACAGCGGGTATTCACGGGATGGCTTTGGAAGTTTTGCAATCAGTATCTTGGTATCATCAGGTACTGTAACGCCGGCATTTTTGGCTATAAACGGTGCAGGTTTCCCCACCACTTCAGGATTGACGGCCATCTTTTCACGGTTGATTACATAGTTCGTTACCAGCTCTGTTTCCTTTTCATCCAGGAAATAGCATCCGTATTTTTTCATTATTCTTTCGAATTCCTGGGAAATTTCCCTGTCAACAATTACAGCCTGTTCGGATGCACATATCATCCCGTTGTCAAAGGTTTTAGAAATAATTAGATCGGTACATGCCCTCTCCAAATCAACGTTTTTGTTTATATAACACGGAACATTGCCCGAGCCTACTCCCAGTGCCGGTTTTCCTGCACTATAAGCCGACTTGACCATGCCGCTGCCGCCGGTTGCAAGAATAAGAGAAACTCCAGGATGGTTCATCAATGCTATTGTTGCCTCAACAGACGGATGCTCTATCCACTGAATGCAGTATTTAGGAGCTCCGGCTTTAATCGCTGCATCCCTGAGAATTCTTGCAGCTTCGCTGGAACATTTCTGCGCTGACGGGTGAAAAGCAAAAATTATAGGGTTCCTGGTTTTTGCACATATCAATGATTTAAACATGGTGGTGGATGTTGGATTTGTTACGGGTGTTACGCCTGCGACTACGCCAACAGGTTCGGCAACCTCCACATATCCCTCAAGAGTATTTTCTTCAATAATTCCCACGCTTTTTTCATTTTTTATGCTGTGGTATATATATTCGGTAGCGAATATGTTTTTTATGACCTTGTCCTCAAATACTCCCCTGCCTGTTTCTTCCACCGCAAGCTTTGCAAGATACATGTGGTTATCCAGACCCTTTAGAGTCATTTCATGCACGATTTTGTCCACTTGCTCCTGGTTAAGCGCCAAATACTCTTTAAGCGCCTTTTCAGCATTTGCAACCAGTTTGTCAATCATTTCGTTTACATTGACTTTTTTTGCCTTTTCTTCCATTCCTGTCACCTCTTTTTTGAATAAATAATGTTATTTTTTTAACAATAATAAGCGACATTCAGCAAATTCCTCTTTTAAGCGCACACCCATGGCATTATTGTTAAAATATTAACAAATAATATTAAAGAAAAATGTGTTGCACCATTTACAACACCTTTTTGATAATTATATATTCTTCCAGAAAATTTGTCAATAAATTAACAAAGATTCCTGGAAAAATTTCTATTTAATTTCTCATGATGAATAATTTGAAATAACCGATTGCTTCTGAGGCCTATTTCGCCTTGATATATGCTTCACTCAGTTTTATATATTGTCCTTCTTTTAATGTAATATATCTTGGATCCTCGAAATTATCGTTCGCAATAATATCATTAAGGGAATGGGTACTGGCCGATGTTATTTCATAGTAACCATAACCAATGGCGCTGTCTTCCTCGGGAAACACCTGGTATTCTCCTGCGGGAATATCAAACCCGACCTTGTACATTCCGCTTGGATATTTTCCGTCTTCCGGCCCTGATGCCTCGGCCTCCTGTACGGGAACGGCATATGAATCGGTAAATTTAAAATATTGTCCCTCTTTTACAGTAACATATGTGACAGAATAAAAATTATCATTGGCAATTATGCTTTCAAAGGTTCCCGAGCTGTCTTTTGCTATTTCAAAATAGGAAAGGCCTGTTAAGCTCCCTGTGCTGTAAAGCTTGTATTCTCCGGCCGGTATGTCCTCCCCTGCTTTATACATACCGCTCTTAATACCGCCTTTCTCAATAGTCTGTACAGGGGAAGGAACATTAGCGCTGTCACCGGATCTTTCAGCATTCTTGCCGTCGTCTGCATCCTGTGCCGGTTTATTTTGCTGTCCCGCTTGATTATTCCGTTGCTGGTTGTTATTTGCCGCACAGCCGCAAATAACAATTATAAATACAAGCGATATGGAGAAAATCAAAAATACTGGGTATTTCCTTATCTTCACCGGTTTACCTCCTTTATTAAATATTCAGTCAACTACTTTATATCATTCCTTGTTTGTCAGAAAAAAATCCAGGTAAGGTGAAGATAAGAAATGGCTTATTACTTGTTTATATCACCCTTGCTGAAGCCTTTGTTGAAATTTAACAGGGAACCTCTTACAATGTATTTATTTCCGTACTTTTCACGTATTTTGTCTATGCTTTCATTTAGTTTCTTTCTTTCATTCTGCTTAAAGGACAAGTAATCAAACATGCTTAGTTGTTCAACGGGCTCTTTTACCAGGTCGGATGTGGCAACCCCTATCAAGCGTATCGGATCTTTTCTCCAGACCTTGTCAAACAACCGGGTTGCCGTTTCAAATATTACATTGGTATCCTGGGTGGGATTGTCTATTTTTTTCCTGCAGGAATAGGATTCAAAATTATTGTTTTTGAGATTGACGCCTATTACACCGGCATATAAACCCGCTTTTCTAAGGCGCATGCCAACCGTTTCGCTTAATGACAGTATATACAGCCTTGCGGTTTCCCGGTCTGTAATGTCAAATTCCACAGTTGTTTCATTGCTTAAATCCCTTGCTTCGGATTCTTCTGTCTGAACCTCTGAGTGGTCTATCCCGTTGGCATATTCCCAAATCATCCTGCCGTATTTCCCGAATTTCTGTTCCAGCAGCGAAACATCTGATTTGGCCAGGTCACCGATTGTCTTTATTCCCATAGCCTGAAATTTGGCACTTGAAGCCCTGCCCACCATAAAAAGCTCCGACACTGGAAGCGGCCACATTTTTTCCTCTATTTCTTCGCGAAATAGAGTGTGAACCAGGTCAGGCTTTTTAAAATCCGAAGCCATTTTCGCAAGCAGTTTGTTTTCCGATATGCCTATATTAACAGTAAACCCCAGCTCGTCCCTGATCCGGTCTTTCATCATATGGGCAAGGGACAGGAAATCATTCCTAAACTTGAGTTTAAGCCCCGTTACATCAATAAAGCATTCATCAATGCTGTATTTCTCGATGTCTGGAGTAAATGACCCGAGCAAGTCGGTCATCGCCTTGGAATAACGGGCATAAGCTTCATGATTCGGAGGAACTATCTTTACCATGGGACACTTCTTAATGGCTTTAACAACAGGTTCCCCGGTAACAATGCCATATTTTTTTGCAGGAATGGATTTGGCCAGGACCACTCCGTGCCTTTTTGCAGGGTCCCCCGCAACAATCGCAGGCACCGTCCGGAGATCGATATCACTTCCGGCCTTTAACCGCTCCAATGCCTCCCAGCTTAGAAACGCCGAGTTTACATCAATATGAAATATTATTCGTTCAGGTGCCATAGTAATCACTGTTCACTACCGGGAATGAAATTTTTCAATAAGATTATAGCATATAAATACATAATCGCCGATCCTGGTTGTATATTCCTCCCTGAAAAAAACTAAAATTTTAGCACATAAAAATATGTATACTGTACCTGATACGAAGGCATATTATGTCAACTTCTGCAATGCACTTCACAAAGAATTCTTGTTTTGAAACCAAATAGAGCTCATATTGAATAAGGGCAGCGTTATGTTGAAGCAGAGCATATATACTTAAAAACTGAAAATAGTTCATATTGAATACAGTTCCATGATAATCTGCTCCAATTCAGGCCCTTCTATTGACATATCCCTTATTTCGCTTTCCTCGTTTATTTTCTGTATAAACTCGTTTAGTTTCACCATGGAAAGATCCAGCACCACTTCAATGTCATAGTCCGAAAATTGTTTTCGGACAGTAATTCCTTCCCTGTTTTCCAGGTTTATTTTTTCCCTTGTGGCAATATGAACCGTTCTTTTTTCACCTAAATGCTGCTTCAGCCTTTCCATGCTGTTATCAAAGACAATTTCACCGTGGTTTATTACAATTACACGTTTTGCAAGCTGCTCTACATCTTCAAGGTCGTGTGTTGTCAATATAAATGTAATTCCTCTTTTGTTCTGCTCAAGAATAAAATCACGTATTATTCCCTTGGCTATAACATCCAAACCTATGGTTGGCTCGTCAAGAAAAACTATTCGCGGCTTATGCAGCATTGCCATTATAAATTCACATTTCATCCGTTCGCCAAGGGAAAGCTGGCGCGTAGGTTTCTTCACCAGGTCTTTTAACTCCAGCATTTCTATCATATCATTTACCGTCTTTTTAAATTCACTGTCAGGAATGCGGTAAATGGACTGATTCAAATAAAAGGCATCAAGGGGAGGTATGTCCCATAGAAGCTGGGATTTCTGTCCAAATACCGCACCTATATGCTGAACATATTTCTTCCTTTCCTTCCACGGGGTAAAACCCATAATATCAACGGAACCCGAGGTAGGATGCAGAATGCCTGTTAATATTTTTATGGTGGTTGATTTTCCTGCACCGTTCGGGCCCAGGAAACCAACCAGCTCACCTTCCTCAATATCAAAGGAAATTCCCTTCACTGCTTCAACAGTTTTCCTTTTTCTTATGAAAAGGCTTAACAATGCCTCTCTGAAGCTGCTTCCCCGTTCATATGAAGTAAATGTTTTTCTAAGCCCCGAAACATGGATCATATAAATCACCTTCAAACAAGATTATGCCATGGTAAAAATATATATCGTCAGCCCCCTGCGCTGGTATAGTTTCTTACTATTTTAAAATAAAAGCAAAGTCCCAGTAATAAAAACACTATTGATGAAAGCAGTGCCAGAAGAACATTCTTATCCACATTTCCAAGTAAAGCCGATGCAGGGTACGAAGCCAGAAGGCTTACAGGTATAATATAAGTTAATATGGACTGAAAAGTTTTTGTGAATATGGACTTCGGGTACATGCCAAAATCCATGACCGACATAAATATTTCATATATCCTGTAATTCCCAATCCAAACGATTCCCAGGCCTGCCATAAACAATGCAAAACCAAACATAAGTATGACTGAAAACAGGAACAATATGATGAAAGAAATCCAGTGGGACAAAGGCTGGGGAGGTAAATGCCTGAGGGCAGTCCTGAATACCAGGATGCCGCCTATCAGCTTTCCCAGGTCTTCACTGTCGAATGCGGTTACAATTGACATCAACAGTATTGACCGGGGTTTTATCAGCAACAGATCAAAGGTTCCTTCCTGGACCCTTCCGATAGTGTTCCATACAATCCCCATGAAAAACGGAAAGGAAATGCCCCGGGACATCAGGAATATTCCCTGGAGAAGCAAAACCTCGTACTGCCCCCAGCCGGGGAAAGCCGCTCCGTTATTATATATTATATATGTTATGACCGGACCTGAAAACTCGACTATCATCATGATAAACATACTCATGATAAAATCGCCTCGGTATGCCATCCTGGATGCCAACGCGGTCTTTACACCCTGTATGTACAGGCCCAATGCGGAAAAACGCCATTTCCGGAATTCTGTCCGGGGCTTTAACTGTGTCATGCTCCCACCCCCGTAAAGCGTTTTATGCCTAAATACCATAATGCCCGGTTTACAAGAAACATTGCACCAACCATTGCAGCCTGAAGAAACACAATCCGGGGGATTGACATTGTCATGCCCGCCAGTTCGTAATGCCCTATGAAAACTCTTACAGGCACATAGGAAACAAACTGGAACGGCAGGTAAAACAGGAACTTCTGGAAACCGGCCGGAAAAAGGTTAAGAGGCAGAAAAGCACCCGAGCAGATGTTGGTGAACAGGAGCACTGCCCGGCTTACCCCGTCTGTTTTTACAAACCAGAATGCAAAAATTCCGATGGTGTAGCGTATTAAAAATGACAGGATAAAGCTGAGAAAGAGCGTAATTACCGCCCAGAAAGGCTTTGCGGGAACGAACCTGATGCCGAACAGTATATAAAAGCACATTACAGGTAGAATTTCTATCAAAAAGGCGAGAATACGGTGACCTATCTTCTGGCAAAATGAAAAATACAAATGGGATACCGGGCGAAGCTGAAATGTAATAAACTGTCCGGTTTGTATCAACCTTTGCAGCATATGCCCCGAAGAATCCCAGTTCAAAAATTCAACAATGGAGGATACTGCAAAGTAAAGCAGCATCTGATCAAACGTAAAGCCTGAAACCTGGTCCCGGATTTGAAAAATAGCCTGCCAAATGAAATAATGAACCAAAAAATATATCGGCTGAACAAATATTGAAACAGCCATCTGGTTCCTGTATGCAAAATTCTCCTTATACGTGGCGGTAATAACCGCTTTATAAAACCTTGGCGGGTTATCGCCTCTTTTCATGACAGCGCTTTGCATAACCGCATTACCCCTTGGTAAGTTTTTCAATTTTTATTATAAGTTACGAAAGCAAATAAGTAAAAATTTATAATCAAAGTTTCTTCATCTTTGTTTACCACCCGGTTCTATTGTTAAGGAAGTATTTATTATAATGATAAAAAACCAAACCCTGCAGTGACATACATAATTATAAACCGTAATCATTGGCCCGGCTTTAAATAGTACGATAAACGCAATAAAAAGTCTTTTTACTGTTATAAATTAACGTCATTCAAGTAAAACAACAAGGCAAAGAAGGCAGCAGCAAGCAAATTTACCACATGCCCCCTCCGGGAGTGAACATTTAAATCCATCGTCCTGCCTTTCCGCAGTAAAATAAATACATGTATTTTTAATAAATTTTCCCGGTTTAATGTCGTTAAAAACCCAAAGAGAATATTGGTTTTTTATGCATACAAAAAGGGCCGAACCACAAAAGGATTCAGCCCTGTCTATGTGAAGGCCCCAAGGAGGCCGGTTGTTCCTGCTGCTTATTGCCCTGGCGGGCACCCCTGAAAGCTCTCGGTAAAAAAGAGGGAAGGATTTCGAAAAACGTGCGGGAGCTTTAGGGGCATATCTAAATCACCTGGTTGTTTGCTTTACCTGCTGCCTGTAATGTAAACCCTGATGCAGGCATTAAATCCGTGTCACTTACTGAACATCAATGCGGACTTTGCGTTTATTGTCGGGTTTTGCCTTGGGCAGCGTAACTGTGAGTATTCCGTCCTTGTAAACTGCTTTAATATCGTCCTCTTTTACATTGTTAAGGTAGAAGGATCTCTGGAAGCTGCCATAAGCTCTTTCTTTTCTTACATAGTTCTCTCTTTCTTCGTTAATTTCTTCGTTTTGCTCAACAGAAATTGTTAAGTACCCGTCATTAACTTCTATATTTATGCTGTTTTTATCCACTCCGGGAAGTTCTGCGTCTATAATCCACTCTTTTTCGGTTTCACGTATGTCAGCCCTGAACGGTGAACCCCATCTTGAGAAAAACGGATCGCTGAAAAAGTCTTCAAAGAATCTGTCGATACCGAAGAAATCATTTTTCCTGGCTATATTGTTATATCTTCTTGAAAATGGTACAAGTCCGAACATATACAACACCTCCATAAATTATTCTTATCATTTTGTATTTAACTTTGACTTTCTTTGACCTTTTCTGATTTCATTTTAATTTGTGTTCACAAAAAGAGCAATGTTTGAATTTGACTTTCTTTGACCAATAATCACGGTTAAATGAACTTATGTTTTAATTCCTTTAATTTCCGGGATTATTCTTTAATTTTCTTCGAGATTTAAATTTTGGATTTTTACCGGTGTAAATTCAGTAACCGGCCTGGCTGTGATTTACATACATCAAAGGTGAACCGGATATATTTTCATTTGATTTTGAACAAGTACAAGTATTCTAAATTTTTCGGTATTTGTCAATATTAAATGGAATCATGTGGCGCATATCCTTGATTTCAAAAACGCCCATCAATATCAGCATGGCAACCATCAGTCCCCCTGATATTCCTGCCGAGAATATCAGTACCATTACACGCGAAGTAAAAACCGACGCAACCACCATTTTTATAATCGGGGCTGCGATAATTCCTGAAATTGAAGCAACCAGCGGCTTTATTATCCAGTCTCCGAAATCCAGGGACATACCTGTTGTTTTGATTGTAGTATTCATATTAAGGATTGCCCCCAACAGGTTGCTGACAATAAGTGCTATAATATATGCATTAAGCCCGAAATACGGAATACCGAACCATACAAATGCAAGCCTGACTAAACTTGTTATCATTGAATGCGTGAGCGTTGCCGTTTCCTTTCCAAGTCCGTTCAGGATGCCAAGAAGGGTTTGCTGAAGATAGAAGAATACACCGGTAAATGACAGCAGGTAAAGCATATGGCCCACATTCTGGCCCGGGTATATCAAGTCGGAAATCTCGTGGGCAAAGCATATGAAAAGGCTTGAGAACAAAAAGCCCAGGACAACGGTGACGCGTATTGACCTTGAAATTTGCCTGTTGGCCCTGTTCATTCTCCTTGTCGCTACTGCTTCAGCTATTGCAGGGACCAGTGCAGTGGCCAGCGCGGCCGTGAGCATTGACGGAAATGCAATGACAGGGGATGCCATACCGGTTAATTTTCCGTACTGGGTAAGGGCTTCGGTATTTGACAGGCCGTATACCGATAAGCGCTGTGGTATCCACAGAAATTCCACTGTTCCCAGCAATGATATGACAAGGCGGTTTGTTGTTATTGGCAGGGATATACGCAGCAGAGCCCGTGCGATATCCCGTTTCCGCATGATTCTTTGATTTTGCACCGACTTGTCTGCTTTTCGGATCCTGTACGCGATAAACACTGTAAGGACATTTGCCAATTCGCCTGTAATAAGACCAATTGTCGCAAAAAGGCATTTTTGCTCCAAATCGCCCTTTATAAATATATCAGCAATTAAATATACGACAACAAGTTTTGTAACCTGCTCTGCCACCTGGGATATTGCATTCGGTACCATCTCCTGCCTTCCGTAGAAATATCCCTTTAGCGACGTAAAGGCGGCAATAACCGGAATGGTTGGAAGCAGGTAATATAATGCGCTTTTTGTACGCACATCCCCTACAAAAATATTTACAACAAGGTCCAGGTTCAAAAGCATTACGGCAACAATTACAGTTCCTGAAATAAATATCGAAACCCCGGAGAAAACCGCAATTCTTTTGGCGTTCTTATAGTTTCCCCTTGCAGTTTCTTCGGCAACAAGCCTTGAAATTGCAATCCCCACGCCGGCGGTCAGTCCCAGCAGAATCAGGTTGTAAACGGGCAGAACCAGCTGGTAAAGCCCCATGCCTTCAGCCCCGATGGAATTGGCAATGAAAATCCTGTAGAAGAAACCTAGAAGTTTAACTATAAAACCTGCTATGGTTAAAATAAACGTATTCTGCTTAAGAGATTTTCTCCTCATAAACCCCCGGATAACACCGCATTGTCTGAAACACGGCATATTCAACTCTATAGTTTATCCATATAAAATATATGGCCTTGCCCTTGATAAAATTCAAAATAAAATAAAACAACCTTTTCTCTTTTGGAGTCATAGATGGCAAAACTTCATGTTATTGCACAAAAGGCAGTAACATAAAAAAGATGGCTATTTCCCTTAAGGGTTAATAGTCATCTTTTCTGTAGTCATGCATGAGACAGGAACATATTTTGCAGGAATGACAACTTATGTCAACTGTTTCTTATACATTTCGTTGCTTATTTGATCCACATTACCTATTTCATGCAATGATCGGTCATTTTCGGCAGCATCCTGCCTGTTACCGAGCGGTGCGCCATCCTGCGGTGAATCCGAGGAGCCAAATGACAAAACCTCCTCTAAAGCTTGTTCTCCGTCATAAGGCTCATCACCGCTTATATCGTGAATGTAATCACCCCGCATCTCTTTCTCAAGCACATCCTCCTCCACAGGCCGGTGAAGCGACTTGCTTATCTTGTCGAGATTAGTCTCGTGTTCCTTGGAGCTTTCACACTTAATACAGTTTCTTGCATACGGTATTATTTCGAGCCTTCCGGGATCAATTTCACCTCCGCACGATTCGCAGATACCGTAGGTGTTTGTTTTTATCCTGTCCAAGGCATCATCTATTTCTTTGATTGTGAACTCCTGCCTGCCCCTTAACGCTGTCTGGAGCTCGGCATCAAACAGTTCTGTCGCCACATCGGCAGGATGGTTGTCATATCGGGACAATTCACTGTCTTCGGATACGTTATAACCTGCAGGCACGCCCTGCTCCATATCGTCAAGAACTTCCAGGTGATCCTCCCTGAGCTGCTGTAACAGGTATTTATAATGGCGATACTTGTCTTTATCCATGTTATGGTCCTCCTGATAAGCGCATTTTTGTGTCATTTCCCATGAAAAATACGGTAATTTCGTTTAGTATCCTTGATTTTTTTATTATTTCCCGAATTAACGTCTATAATAAAATCATTATATGCTTGCAGAGTATGGTGTATTCTGCTGGCAAAACCTCCGGACGGTAACACAGGAATTTCAGTAAATCCCGGGGTTCCCAGGTATTTATTGTTCATATAATTGCAGCATGATATAATCAAATAAAAAGCAATGAGGTTTTGGTTATGAAATATTTGATAAGGCAAAGAGTTTTTTCATTTGGAGACAGTTTCACAATAAAGAATGAATATGGCGAAGATTGCTTTATAGTCCGCGGAAGGGTTTTTTCGTTCGGTAATAAATTGCATATGACCGATCTCCAGGGCAGGGAATTGTACTATATTGAACAGCGCCTTTTCCGCTTATTGCCCGAATACACCATTTTCCAGAACGGTGTTCCGGTAGCCCGGGTAAAAAAGAACTTTACTTTGTTCAGACCAAGTTTTGATATCTCCAGTGTATTTGGCGACTATAATATAGATGGTAACTTTTTTGCCTATGACTTCACTGTTTTTAAAAATGGGTCGCCCGTAGCGGTCATATCAAAAAAATGGTTTTCTTTTTCGGATACCTACGGCGTATCGATAGATGACAAAGAGGACGCGGCATTCCTTCTTGCCCTGGTTATTGTTCTTGACCAGGTTTATCATGACGGCGACAATTAGGGTAAATATCAAAAAAGCCCCTGTATTGTGGGGCTTTTTTTATGACAGATTTTAACTTCGCTGCTGGAAATTTTCATATTGTCCACTGGTCGTGCACTACACCGGTCAGGTACCAATTGCCGTCCTTTTCTTCGAACACGAGTTTAAGGCTTCTCCAATCCATACCGTCATATTCGGGAGTTCCTTCCAGGTAATATTCAACTATGTGGCTTCCGGCATAAACCTCAAAAACATTGTTAATTGTATTTCCCCTGCTGAAGACTTTGTCGTAAATCACTTCATCGGCATTCAAAAAATCCTGATCATATACAAATTTCTCCAGGTATTCCGCAAATGTAAGCTCAATGGGATCGCCTATTCCGTCATAAAATCCCCAGGTGTATAATTTATCACTGTCCAATATCTCCTTCATTTCCTCCGCGGAAATTACAACATCTTTTTCAACCTCCACGTACGTGTACGGGGAAAAACGCACTCCCTTATCCGGATGGATGAGTAAAGAAAGGCTTTGCAAATCTTTATTCTTAAATGCCGCAAGCACTTTGTTCCCCAGCTCCCTAATCCTTTCTTCAATTGCCTCGGGTGTATTTTCAGGCGTTCTTATAAGGCTTTCATTTCTCTCAAAGGGCCCGTTAAAGGCCATGTGGGTATAAACCTCCCTTTTTTCACCTTCTACCAGGAACTGTACCTTTTCTATATAAGAAAGCTCTGTCAGGGAATTGACAATTGAATTTATCAGGACCATCTCAAAGGCGGTTCCACCGGGATTGTTTTCAACGAATTCCTTCGAAAGATCCAGGTAGCAGATACCATCCTTTACTTCAGATGATATAAGTTTTGTTCCCTCAGGTATCACAGAGCCGTAACCCGCTCTTTCAGAGCCTTTTTGAAGCTCTCTGAATATAACCTCTTCGAGCTTTTCACCCTGCCTCTTTTCAACCGTGCGTTGTTCCGGAACAACATATTCGGCGCTTTGATTGGGGAAATACAATAATATATTGACAGTTTCATTCCGGGCAGGTGCGGCAGTGGGTGAACCGGTTGCCTGTGTAATTTTTAAATTTTCGGGCTCTGTTACGGAATTACGTTTGAATGCATCGTACTTTGACCCGAAATAAAAAGCCGATCCGACAAATGCACATATTAAAATTCCTGAGAACACGGGTTTCAGAATTCTTCTTTTTCCTATCATGTAATTTCTTCTTCCGGCATTTTTATTTTCCTTCAACGAATCCACCACTCTCTCTGTAAACATTTCGCCAACGTAATCTTCCTTCTGAAGGTAATTCTCCAAGTCAACCATCAGGTTATACTTTTCCCGGCATTGTTTGCATTCGCTTAAATGCCTTTCTATTTTTTGCTTCTCCCTGCCGGTAACATTTTCTTCCCTGAAAGAATCCAAATCTTCCACCGACAAATGTCCTCTCATCAGATATCACCCCTGTGCCTTTCCATATATTTATTGCATATAGTCTTTTTAGCCCTCAGAACCCTCATTTTTGCCGCTTCTTCGGAAATACCCAATATTTCACCTATTTCAGCATAGGAGAAATTCCTGATATACCTAAGGATCAACGGAATCCTCTGTTTATCATTTAAACGGTTTATAAGTGAAATTATCTCGGCCTGCCTTTCATTTCTTACAAAAACATTCTCCGGGTTTCCTTCCAATACAGGATGTTTATCAGCAACATTGTCATCAATCGGAACTGTTTGAAATCTCCTTGCTTTTTTCATGTAGCTTTTATAAGTGTTTATGGCAATCCGGTATATCCATGTGGAAAACATCCACCTGTCGTTATATTTGTGAATGTTATTAAAGGCACGGATAAAAACCTCCTGAAGTATTTCTTCGGAGTCCTGCCTTGAACAGGTCATCTTAACAAGGAAGCTGTACAGCCTGTTTTTATACCTGTCAACCAGTTCCCCGAATGCTTCGATGTCCCCGTTCTGTATTCTCTTTATTTGTGCCATGTCTTCATGCATTTCACCACATCCAAGCAAGATCTTAAATATGTACACACCGGATAAACCAAAAAGCTTGAATATAATTTTCCGGATCTTAACCGTTAATTCCCTACATACACTTATACTCATATTTTTATCAAAAGTAACGATTTTGAACGAATTTTTTTGATCGGTACTTATGAAAATACCGGTAACGAAGCGAGTTCAATTACTGATATCGCAGTTACGCATCAGAAATTTTCAGGAACCCGGCTAATGACTGCTGTTATATCTTCCCGGCAGGGTTCAGCCCGATTTCTTCTGACGGAATAAATCATATACCCTGTTGGCCCTTACAATGGCCTGTTCCCTGGTCTTCTATATCTCTGCCCGATAAAGCATGGTATAATTTGAACGCGATCCCGCTTAAGAAAGAATGAATTTTTCCATGAAATTTTAGGGATTACATGATATATAAAAAGCCTCAAGATAACTTGAGGCCTTTGGCGCGCCCAGCAGGAATCGAACCCACAACCTTCTGGTCCGTAGCCAGACGCTCTATCCAGTTGAGCTATGAGCGCACATTCTGACGTGCAATATATATAATAATACAAACATATTAAAAAATCAACTGTGAAGAAAAAATATTTTCTGTTAATTAATGGCAGTCAAAGCATGGTTATTGCATGCATCGCCGTATTATACGGGTGTTTGCCGATACATGAACATGAATTATAAAAAGATCTCTCATACCTTTACATTTACAAGAAGAAAAAATATAATAATAAATGATAACAGGTAAGATAATAATAATTATTCGATGGAACTGTTAATGGAGGTTTATAATGCGGATTTCCGGTGTAACCTACGTGAAACGGAAAAAAAGATGGTTTCCTAAATTATTGACTACTATATTAATATTAGTTGTTATTGCTTTAGTCGTTGTTTTGTTTTTATTAATGTTTACAAACATTCGTATTCCATACATAAGTGAATGGTTAGAATCTTAAAGCCGCAGAATTTCTGCGGCTTTTTTGATCTATAGAAGTTGCTTTCGATTTAGTATTACTACAACGGCCAATGACAGCAGGACAGTTCCCAATAAAATGTAAAGCCAGCTTAACGGGCTGTTTGCCAGGGGCAGAGGTACATTCATTCCATAAAAGCTGAAGATAATTGTAGGAATTGAAAGTACTATTGTTACTGATGTCAAAAATTTCATTACAATATTCAGATTATTGGATATAACAGATGAAAATGCGTCCATCATACCATTCATAATAGTACTGTATATGTTGGCCATTTCAATAGCCTGCTTGTTCTCTATAATTGCATCCTCCAGCAGATCCTGATCCTCTTCGTACAGTTTAATATATTTACCGCGTAACAGCCTTTCCAGGACCGCATCATTGGATTTCAACGAAGTTGTAAAGAATACAAGGCTCTTTTCAAGTTCCAGGAGTTTAAAAAGTTCCTTGTTTCTCATCGATTTATGCAGGCTGCCTTCAAGATATTCAGTTCTTTTATCTATCTGCCTTAAGTACTTCAGATAATCCTTTGCATTGTTATACAAGATCTGGAAAATAAACCTTGTTTTCTTGTAAGTATAAAGATCTCTCACCTGTTTATTCATAAAAGGTTTTAAAACCTGGGCCTCATGAGCACATATGGATATGAAATATTCATCCCTTACAATAAGAAGACCCATCGGCATGGTCTCCAGTTTCAAAGATTCTTTATCCTCGTACGCATATGGGATATCCACGATTATAACAATTTGATCGTCTTCAACATCAATTCTTGGCTTTTCTTCTTCGTCAAGAGGGTCCCTTAACAGTTTCGGGTTAATATCAAGCTGGTTTTGAATCATATTCAGTTCTTCTTCTGTCGGTGCGGTAATATTAATCCAGCACCCCTTTTCGATTTTGTCTACCTGTACCAGTTCATTATTGGGCTCGATGGTTTTAAAAATCTGAATCATTTTTATCACCTGCCTTCTGTGAGGATCACTTTTCAATAATAAACCAAAATGTTTTATAGTACAAGACTGACTAAAAGTTCTGCAAAATGTTGCAGATTTGTTCCGAAATGCAAAATAGTCCGCAAAAACGGACTATTCTGTAATCTTTTAAAGATGCTGAAACATTGCATATGTTTAATCATATAGCATGAAAATTAAACGCAATCATACATCAAGTATTTTTATTGCATAGGGATCCAAGCTTATTTCAAAGCTCTTTCCCTTATCATCATTAATTGTTGCTGTTTCCGCCCTATCGCCGTTATTTATTACAACCAGCTTTTTACTGCCTGGGAAGTATGCGCATTCAGTATTGTAATTGTCGGTGATCCAATGTTTGATTCCCTGTTCATTTCCTGCAGCCCACAGTATTGCTCTGAACAGCATTCTTGTATTCTGAGGATTGAACCTGAAACCTGAGAAATAAACACCCCTGCCGTTTGCAAACTCTTTCACTGCTATCCTTACACTGCCGCCTTTTTCATCGAGAACCCTTGTTTCACCGTCTGTCGCATATATATTGTCAACTTCGGTACCAAAATCGGGAGTATCTTTAACATCGTCCATGACAAAGTGATTCCCTTGAAGCTCAAAATTATATTTATTTCTGGACAATGTACGGCCGATTTCCCTGTCAACGCCCAGAACATGTGACAGCTGAAAATACTGGCTGCTGAATATGGTTGCCGAGGGTTCTGCGATTCCGATAAATCCGCCGCCGGCTGCAACCCATTCGGTAATCTTTGAAACAATACCAGGATCTTTCCAGTTGTCCCCGCCGCTCCATGCACTGTCAAGCCTGCCGCAGTTTATAATAACCTTTACATCGTCCGGAATTCCTTTTTCCCTTATATCATCAAAACTTATATATTCGACATCAATGGGAAGGCCTGCCAGGGCTTCATTCACATGGTTCAAATCAAGATTGGGATGTTCATGCATATGCCCGCTGCAAATCCAGGAACGAAGTTTTCCCCAGCATGTCAATACCGCAACCTTGCCAGGGATGGTGTATGGTTTGTCATTATCGTGGAGCTTGCGAAGGGTTCTGAACTCATTTGCCAGCTCTTCTATATAATTAATGAAATCGGGGAAATCCCTAACAAGATGCAAATACCCTCCGAGACCTATTCTTTGCACAGGTGCGCGAAGAAGGGCGCGGCGAACTTTCATCCAGAAATTCTTTGCGTCTGTTGTAGGATCTCCTCCCTCCTTGAATGTTGGCTCTCCTTTCAAGCCTGTCGGGAAAAGATACGGGTGGAGGCGCAGTTCATGTGTTTCAACACCGGTTACTCCTGCACACTTTCTTGCTTCAAATGCGTTGAAAACACATTTTATCAGTCCGTCGAAATTGAAGTCTTTAAATCTCGGGCTGTATGGTTCAACACCAATCCAGTGATCGTCATAGAATACATAGGCTTTCTTTCCGTACTTGTGAACAAGATCAACGCATTTTCTTCCGAACGAAACCACAAATTCATTCACAAAATCCATCCATGCCCTGATTTTCGAAGAAGGAACATTATGGGTATTGTTTAACAAACCTTTATTTATAAAGTCTTCCGAGCAAAGTCTAATACCTGTTTTTTCCTCAAACTTTGTTATTGCATACGGACTGACCGAAAAATCGTATGAAGCCCAATCCGAATAACGGTACCTGAGATGCTTCGGATCATCGCCCCAGAACCAGCAGAAATTATAAAACATCGATGTGAACCTGACTACATTCGTATGGGGATGCTCTATAAGCCATTTTTCCAAAAAGCTTAGTATGAATTCCTGGGTTTCGGGATAAACCGGATCTATCGGCATAAGGTGTTCCCTGTCTCCCCAGTCGTTGGTTATGTGATTGTACATCGAGATAGCTTCCCAGATCCTGTATGCCAGGAAATTAACGGTATATTTGTGCCACTTTACAGCATTTTTTATTACAACTGTCCCGGTTTCACCGTTAAATTCCCAATTTTCCACGGGAACCTCTTCACCCGTAGTACGATCAAAAACCTGCCACCATTTTTTTGGATCATCATTGCAGTTAACCTGGAACTGCTCCCTGAAGTAACCCTTCAGAAGATTAATTGTAACCGTACTGTCCATGGCAACAACGGGATCAGACATGAGAAAATTCTGCTGCAGTTTGTCCCGGTTTGCTTTTGCCCAGCTGTTGTCGGAGCGAACAAGACATAAGGTGGAATAAATATCATATCCGGATTTCAAAATCTCCGGGGACAAAACCGTCCCGTCACTGTCTCTTATAACGTCTGCTCCCCACTTTTCCGCCAGTTCCAGGGTCAGGTCCTCGTAACCTGCTTCACCCGGCAATGTAAAAAAGCCCTTGCTTTTTTCTATCATAATATACCTCCATCCTTTGCATTTATTTTATATCCTTCAGAGCTTACCTGCTTAAGTCTGTATGTATTATCTGCCCCTTATCCATACCTGCATTTCGCCTTCACCACGATTGCCCCAAAGATAATAAGGAATGGCCTTAATTTTTACATGCTCATATTTAATGCTGCGGTACGGCCTGTAAAGAGACTCATTACACTCATTTTCGGTTATTCTTACACCTTCACCCGCAATAACTATGGTGCCTTCCGGCAGATCACCGCCTGTTTCGGTCTTTAATTCCCGATCCAGGCAAAGAGCAACGGCTGAAAGGTTAGGGCCGTTATCCACCTCTTCAATACAGTAAACCAGGGGTCCGCGCATAATGCACACTTTGCCTGCATTCTCCCTTACATCCGGATTCGATGCCATTATTTCAACAGGCATATCCATATTAATCCTGGCAAGATCGCCATTATTCCATACCCTGTTTATGAATGCATATCCGTTCCTTATTTCGTAGTTTGCATTTTGGCCGTTAATATATATTTCAAATTTTCCACACCATGACGGTATACGCAATGCAAGATTAAATTCAAGCGGTTCATCCGGCGATACGGTCAGACTTATATCGCCATGGTAAGGATATTTTGAGTCCTGCCTTATTACAACCTTCTTATTGCATACTGTGGTTTCAACTTTTCCGCCAATATACAAATGGGTAAATAAAGTATCCTGGCCAACCGAATAAATATAATCCCCCAGTGATGAAATCAGCCTGGCAATATTGGGCGGGCAGCATGCGCAGCTGAACCATTTCTGCCGCCCCGGCTTTACATGGCGTTTGCCGGGATCCTTTTCGCTGGCCTTCGGCCATACCTCCAGCGGATTCACATAGAAAAACTCCCTGCCGTTTCGGGACATGGAACCCGGAAGCAAATTATAAAGCACTTTCTCAATAACATCTCCATATTCACCTGACAGATCCATCTTAAGCATGCGGTGAGCGAAGAAAACAAGCCCTATGGACGCACATGTTTCGGCATACACGGTATCATTCGGGAGATCGTAGTCAAAGGTAAACGCTTCCCCGTGGCGGGTCGAACCTATACCTCCGGTTATGTACATCTGCCGCTGCGTAATATTGGACCATATTCTTCTGCAGGCGTCAAAAAGCTCTTTGTCGGAAGTTTCATGAGCTATATCAGCCATTGCGCTGTACATGTAAACAGCACGAACCGCATGCCCGACAGCCTTATCCTGCAGGCGGACAGGTTTGTGAGCCTGGTTATATTCAAGGTCCGGGGCAGGAGCTTCTCTTTTGCTCCAGTGGGATATTTTTCCCCTTACATGCTCCCATTCGTATATGAAATAATTAGGTTCCCTGCCTCTTTCATTGATAAAAAATTCGCTTAACTTTAAATACCTGGGATTACCCGTTGCTTTATAAAGTTTTACCAGGGCAAGTTCTATCTCCTGGTGGCCGGGATAACCTTTTATTTTTCCTTCTTCGGGGCCAAACACCGAATCAATCAGGTCTGCAAAGCGGCAGGCAATTTTAAGAAGCTTGTCTTTCCCGGTTGCCTGGTAGTAAGCAACCGCCGCTTCAATCATATGCCCTGCGCAGTACAGTTCATGGCATTCGCACAGGTTTGACCAGCGTTTTTCATTCTTGTTTATTATGAAGTATGTATCCAGATACCCGTCGGAACACTGGGCCTTTTCAATTAAATCAATCAACCCATCCGCCAGTTTTTCAAGCTCGGGATCGGGATTTGTCATTAAACTGTGACCCACTGCTTCAAGCCATTTTGCCACATCACTGTCCTGAAAAACAAAACCATAGAAATCCCCTTTTTCAAGTCCTGCCGCTATCCTGAAATTTTTAACGGCATGGCTTGGCTCTGCGTCGCTTACCCTGTCATTCAGTACATCATACTGGTAAGGAATCATGACATCTTTAACAAGCTTGGTGTAGAAACCGAAAAAATCATCAGCTATGTTAACATTTTTCTTGGATACATGCTCCATGATTTCCATGGCGAAACCTCCTTTGCAGAGCTTCGTGCCGTAAAAACATTGCACTTTACCCCGCTGCTATAAGAATACTTTAAATTGATGATAATGTCATTAGGTTTTTTTACTTAAAGTTTAGGATGAAATGAAATTATAATGAAAATAATTTATTAAAATGAGGAAATCATAAAAAACGGCACATGGATGAAAACCATATGCCGTATATTACCCCGAATGTTTGAATCTTCAGATTTATTCCTTCTTTATTTTTAATTACATCTGTTCATCTTACAGGTATTTTTTAAGTGTTTCCCTCACAGCTCCGGGACCCTGGATAAGTTCTTCAAAGTAGCCAAGAACTTTATCGGCCAGCCCTGCTTCAAAAAGGTTCACTCCGAATATTGACGAATCCGAAAGGATGGATTTTAATTTCTCGTCAAACGGCCCCTTGTCCCCAAGTTTAATGCCTTCGGTTATTTTCTTAAGATGATCCATAAGAGGATCCGGACTTAAGTTAAAGGAATTTCCCTTATCGTCAACACCCAGGAGGTATCTTAACCAGCCTGCGAAAACAAGAGGAATATATTTTAAGTCTGTTACATCCAGGTCTTCCCTCTTCTGATATGCCTTAATGGTTTCTCCAAACCTTATCGCCAGCTTCTGGGATGTATCCGTTGCTATTCTTTGCGGTGTATCAGGAACAAACGGGTTTGGAAGCCTTACTTCAACAACTTCCCTGATAAAATCTTTCGGATTGATTATTCCGGGATTAATAACAACAGGCAGTCCTTCATCATAACCTATTTTTTCCACCAGTGCTTTAAGCTGCTCATCCCTCATCTCTTCATAGATTGCATTGTAACCAAGCAGGCATCCGTAAACGGCAAGAGCGGTATGAAGAGGATTCAGACAGGTGCATACTTTCATTTTTTCAACTTTGTCTACGGTCTCCCTGTCGGTAAAAATAACACCTGCATCCTCAAGGGAAGGCCTGCCGTTCGGGAATAAGTTTTCAATAACAAGGTACTGCGGTTCTTCGGCATTTACAAAAGAAGCAGTATACGTATTTTTTGCAGTTACTATGATGTCGGTATCCTCAAGCCCGCATTTATCCAGCATTTCCTTGACGCCCAAATCGGGTCTTGGAGTTATTTTGTCTATCATGCTCCATGGGAACGATACTTTTTCAGGGTTATCAATATACTCTACAAATCCTTCTTCAACAAAGTTATTCCTTGCCCATTCCCTGGCAAAAGCACTGACCGCGTCATACAGTTTCGTACCGTTATGAGAACAGTTATCCATACTGACCAATGCTACCGGGTATTTTCCGCTTTTGTACCTTTCATAACACAAGGCTGTAAGTTTTCCAATAAAGGTCCTGGGGGATTCGGTTCCTGTCTCAAAATCGCTTACTACATCCCCATAATATTCTCCCTTTGCATTTTTCAGGCTATAACCCTTTTCGGTTATCGTGAAACTTACCATCTGCAGGGACGGATTGGAAAAGATGTTTTTTAAGGTTTGCCAGCTGGTTTGATCATTTGTATCGGCTGTAAGCGCTTCCACAACAGAAGCTATTACCTTTTTCTCCATGTTTCCGTCAGGTTTCAAAACAACGGTTACACTAAGGTTATCAAAAGGTTTGTAAGCCCTTTCAATAATCTCATAATCATATCCTTCACATACGATTATTCCCTTGTCGCTCTTTCCCTCATCAAGAAGCTTTTGCTGAAGAGCAGCCGGAAATGCCCTGAATATATTACCTGCTCCAAAGTGCAGCCAGATTGGATTTTTCAGTGTATTCTCCCTTACTTTTTCACGATCGAATTTCGGCAGTTCAAACCCGGCTTCAACCCAAGGTTCTCTGTTTTTCAGCCATGAATCGTTTAATACCATGTATTCCACTCCTTTTAATTAATTATATTTATATTGCACTTAGGCTATAAAACCTGCAAGTATATCACTTTAATATTATCATGCAATAAACGGCCGTTCAAGGAAATTGGATTTTGTATTTGCATGATAATGTTAACATAAATGATTTTATAATAGTATTTTACAATAGTATTTCACATTTTTTCCCGTTAAACTCAATCAGGTCGGGCTTTACGTCACATTCATATGCCAATATTCCCACCCCGTTTTTCCCAGCAAAGCGCAAGGCATCTCCGAATTCCTTGTGTGTGGCATCGTTTGGTGTAAAATATTTAATATTATTCATTTGAACAATAAAAATAATATATGCATCAAAGCCATGCTTTTTTGCACCGGCCAGCTCATATATATGTTTAACCCCCCTCAGGGTTGGTGCATCGGGAAACTTTGCCGTTCCACTTTCTTCAAGGGTTACCCCCTTAACCTCAATAAAGGCTTTACGATCTGCATTTTCAATATAAAAATCGAACCTGGATGCACCATATGTACTTTCCTGTTTTATATAAGTAATGTTTTCAAACCCCTTAAGGCTTATTTTTCCCTTGGTCAACGCTTCGTAAAGCACCTTGTTCGGCGCTTGTGAATCAATATTCACTATGCGTTTATCCTTTTTGACCGCGATAAGGGAATAGCCTGTTTTCCTCATGGGGTCATCATTTTTTTCAAGGTACACCAAGGCTTCCCCGGTAAGCAATTCCTTCAATCTTCCTGTATTTTTCACGTGGCATATGGTTTCTTTGCCATCAACCATTACTTCGGCCAGAAAACGGTTCAGCCTTCTGATGAATTTTCCTTCACAGATATTTGAATAACGCAGTTGTGTCACTATCCTTTCAGCGAAATTTCGGTCAACCATTCAGAACCTTTACATAAAAATTCCTGTTCCTCGGTCCGTCAAACTCACAGAAATATATACCCTGCCATGTTCCAAGCAAAAGCTTTTTGTTTTCAATAATTACGGTAACACTGCTTCCCATAAGGCCAGCTTTTACATGAGCCGTTGTGTTTCCTTCAAAATGCCTGAACTCGGGACGGTACGGTATTGTTTTGTTCAGTGCGAAAAGCATGTCCGATGTTACATCGGGATCAGCATTTTCATTAATTGTCATTCCCGCAGTTGTATGCGGACAAAAGATCACACATATTCCATCACTTACACCGCTTTTCATAACGGCATCATAAACCTGTGATGTTACGTTATAAAATCCTTCATTTCCGGTTCTCAAGCTATATTTATATACCATACGGCTTCTTTCCTTTCTAATGAAAAAATTTGTTTACATAATAGCACATAATAAAAACCATTATAAATATAAATTCTTTAATTTACTAATGCTTTGTATTCTTCTGCGGAAAACCATCCTGTTACACATGGTTGTCTTCCGACAACTGCTTTACAATGTCCCTGTCTGCAGGACAGAATTCATACCCGGAAAGCTCCCGGGCGGTAACCCACCTGATTTCTTCATGAACAGTGGGTTTCGGTTCTCCTTCTTCTATTTCGGCATTGAAAAAAGTGAACGATATTTCCCGGTCGGGGTATTTATACGTGGTTTTATCAAATACCCCGTTAATTTTAACCGTTATTCCAAGCTCCTCCCTGCATTCCCTTTTCAGGCATTCTGTTAACGATTCACCGGCTTCATTTTTCCCTCCCGGGAATTCCCACAGGTATTCACAATTTCCTCCTGCACCTCTTCTGCATATCAATATTTTACCGTTTTGCCTTATTATAGCTGCTGCCACTATTGTCATTATACTACTCCGTTTCTTTTATCCTTTATATGTTTCCTTCATATACATAATGAAGTTTTTCTCTTGCAATATCAGCCAGCCTGTATATTGTCCCGACAGGAGTTGCTTCCTTGTCCAGCATGCGCCACCTGGGAAAGAACCTGGTTATATGAAGGGGAATATCGGGATTTACTGAAGCAAGCCACGACGAAAGCTCAATCATTTCATCATCGCCATCGTTTTCACCGGGTATGATTAATGTTGTCACCTCCACATGGCATTGCTTTGCGGCAGTGGAGATTGTTGTTTTTACAGTTTCCAGATCTCCCTTTATTTTTTTATAAAATTCATCGGTAAAAGCTTTAAGGTCAATATTCATTGCGTCTATATACGGAAGCAGTTTGGTCAACGGTTCCTCGCATATATACCCGTTTGTCACGACTACATTTTTAAGCCGGTTCTCCCTTGCAAGCCTTGAGCATTCCATTACGTATTCAAAGCTTATCATGGGTTCGTTATAGGTGTAGGCAATACCGATGTTTCCCCTGTTTATCAGGCTTTTTGCCATGCTGACCAGTTTCTCAGGCGTGACATATTCAGTATTTATCATATCGCCGCCGGCCATTGATATTTCACAATTCTGGCAAAACGGGCATCTTAGATTACAACCGTAGCTTCCTGCTGACAGAATAAAACTGCCGGGGAAAAAGCGCTTTAAAGGCTTTTTCTCAATAGGGTCCAGGGCAATTGCGGTTAGTTTGCCATAATTATCGCAGACTATTTCCCCGTCAATGTTTGTACGTGCATTGCAAAATCCCGTCTTTCCTTCTTCAATGGCACAATGATGGGGGCATATTTCGCAGACCTTTTTCAATGATGCCTCACCACCTCGAATCGCTGCATTGTATAAGTTTCACCGGGGCTTATACCTGCTTTTTGCAATGCGATTGCCACCTGCTGCCCGGGAGTGTCCACACCTTCAAGGTTTGGAAGAAGCAAGCCCCTGCGATAGCCTTTAGAAACAATTACACCATATCTCTTCACATCAAGTTCATCAATTGAAGAAATAGGTTCGGGCTCTGCCAATACATCAACGCTGTAGACGAGCTCGTCAAGTTCTCTTTCCGTAACCGGCGGAAACCTTGGATCATCGGTTCCGGCACTTACGGCATTTCGTATTATTTCTTCAGCTATGCTGCCTGTAACTGCACTTATTGTTCCAATGCAGCCCCTGAGCTGTCCATGTTTTTTCAACGATACGAATACACCTGCTTTCCTGTTGAGCATTTCTTCAGGAAGGTCGTCAGGCAGCTCAGTATACTTGCCCGTCCTGACATATGTCTCGAGAGAAAGCCTTGCAAGCTTTACATAAGCATCTTCGGCTGATTTTATATCTTTTAATTTTTTATGCTGCTCTTTTTCGTAAATCAAGTCAAAGCGGCGGTTCTCATTATTCCCCGTTATTTCGAACGCAGCTACGGCATATCCCACACCGAATGTTCCTTCATATGACAGTAGTTCGGACTTTATATCTTTACCGTCCAATGCTCCTGCCATAATTATAAAGGATCTCAGGCCGCATTCGGCGGCAGATTCGCAGAAAGAAGGTTCAAAACTGATAAATGAAAGAAAATCACCATTATTCATGGCTTCGGTCACTTTCCTGTCAAAATCCGGGCCTTCTTTGGCAAACCCATACGGACCTTCATGCAAAAGTTTATGGGATAAATCCCCGCTGGCTATAAATACTGCATTTCGGCCAAGTTCATCAATGGTTTTCGCAATTGTTTTTCCAAAACGGTAATGGTCCAAATGGCTTAGTCCCGATAAACCTATCCTGACCAGCTTATAGTTCTTATAAAATTTATTAATAAAATACAGTGGGATAAATGTTCCGTGATCCAGTTCGGAATCACGTTCCCCCAATGTTCCTGCAGGAATATCATCCTTTTCTGCTTCATGCGATAAAGCCTTCACAAATTCACTGTCATATTCAACTTCCATTGATACATGGCGGGCACCAAAACGGCGCATATCACCTTTTGCTTTTTCCCCGGGCGATATGTGGAAATAATCTGAATACAGAACAGAATGAGGCGATGTGATTATTATTGTATCGGGCCTTATTCCTGAAATCCTTCCTGCAGCTTCCAAATATGCGTCAGTTGTTTTTTGAATTTTCTTTTCCTCTCCGTGCCCTATTTCAGGAAGTATAATCGGCGGATGCGGCACTATGAACGCTCCCTTTAACGGCATACCATTCCCTCCTTGCATCAGATCGAAACATACCTGTATCTAATATAAGCCGTACTGTATATTTTTATTGAAATACCAGTTAAATTGTATCATTACAATCTCAAGATAACAACAATTGTTGAAATCCAGGTACAGCTTAGTAGATTACCCCGGATGATTTCCCCTGAATCAAGGCCTGAAGAATGCCGCTATAAATGATGAACCCCTGAAAGCTTTATACCTTCAGGGTTTCATAGCTAAATAAAATTCATACCAGTCCGGAATACTTTTCAAAAAATTTGAGCATTTTATCAATTACAGCTTGCTTTTTTGCAGCCCTGTTGCCACCGCCAAAGCGTGAGACAGGAGGCATGATTTTATCAATTGCTGTTCCGGTTGTTTTCAGGACTCCATCGCGGAAAGCATTATCAATAAAATGCCTGGTTTCTTCAGGTTTTAATTTATCTTCTTCGATGATTGCCGAAAGTTCCTCATCTTTACGCTCATTTATAAACTTGCGCCAATCCTCATCAATTTTTGTCGAAACATTAATTTGCTCAATAAAGCGCTTAATCAATTCCTTTTTGCTGCGAAGTTCAATACTGGAATTAATGGCTTTATCGATGGTGGTCAGGATTGTTTTATCTTTACAGTTTGATTTCTGATATTTGGCTACAAGCATAAGGATATAGTCAATGTTTACCTCTATCTGCCTGATAAGTTCAATCTCAAAAATTATGTCATCATTAATAGTTTCCTTCTCTCCATCAGTTCCTTTTCTATATTCCTGGTACAGGTCGATATAAATACTCTGATAGTCTTGAAAATCCCTTTCCGGCAAGATCTCATTCCCCTCGAAGTCGTCAAAAGAGGTAAGAATGTTTCTGAGCCGTAAAATTGAACCAAACAGCCGGATAAATTCTTTCTCTGCTTTTTCTCCGCGAATTTGCTTTCCAAGGGGGTATTTTGAAGTAAGGGCGGCTATCAGTTCTTCATAGCCTGGTTTGTGCTCACCTTTTTCATCATATCCCTTATAATATTCCTCATATGTTCTCAGGAGGACGATACCTCCTGCATCCTTATTGCCAAAAAGAGCAATGGCTTTATCCGTTTCTTCTTTCAAATCCCTGAAGCAAACAATATTGCCATATGTCTTTACACTGTTTAAAATACGGTTTGTTCTTGAAAATGCTTGAATCAATCCATGCTGTTTCAGATTTTTATCCACCCACAGAGTATTTAGCGTTGTTGCATCAAAACCGGTTGGTTATAATGTTCAAAAGTGTATGCCTGGCAAAAAAGGTCCTGGTAAAATCCAAAAGGTCCGGGATGATTTTGTTGTTAGCATCTGCCCAATAGCTGGTAAATTCAAAGCTATTGCTTGTTTTTTTGCTCCTTTTGCGTTCAGAAACACTTTGTTCTTTAATATGAGCGTTTCTTGTGGTATTACTGTAATACTTTGTATGGGTTCCATTGGAAATAACGAAAATTTGCACATACTCAAACAGTCCGGAAGATGCCCAAAAGCTGTCGCGCTGGTACCGGTTGATTTGATTGAAGGCCTCACGGATGGCAACGCCGCGACGTTTTAATTCCACATGAACCAGGGGCAATCCGTTTATAAGGATCGTTACATCATAACGGGTTTTATATTTTCCTCCGGTTTCTTCATACTGGTTAATCACCTGGAGGCGATTATTATGGATATTCTTCTTATCCAGAAGGTAGATATTCTTAGTTGTTCCATCCTCACGTTTTAAAACCTGTACATGGTCTTCCTGGATTTTTCTGGTCTTTTCAACAATACCCTCATTGGTATTGGCAATACATTCTTCAAAAAATTTATTCCATTCATTATCCGTAAAGGTGAAGTCATTGAGCAACTCAAGCTGTTTCCTGAGATTTGCTGTCAAAGCAGCTTCATCATGAATTGACAGATATTCATACCCCTGCGAAGTTAACTGCCGGATAAAATCCCGTTCGAGATCGGCTTCACTCTGATATTTATCGGAACGAGTGTTTAACTCGGCTGAATATTCGGAAACAACCGTTACTTCATCGGTACTGGCAACGATGTTATATATGCTCACGCAGATACCCCCTTAAAAGATAATAATTTATTCCTGTAGTATTCATATTGCTTCCGGCGGGCCTCAATTTCAGCAGTCAGCCTGCTTGCAAGGCCACTATGCAATGTTTCAAAATATTCCATGATGGTGACAATACGTTCCTGTTCTTTCATTGACGGCAAGGGAATTAATATTTTCTCAAGTTTATTCGGAGAAACTTCTATTACCTTTGTACCTTGAGCAATTTTGCATTTTTGGATAAAAAATGAGGAAGTTTGAAAATAATACGAAATATACTTTGGATTTTGATTATGTTTAAAGATTGCTGTATGTCCGCCGGTAACAATTTCATTCTTTCCCAGCCATGCCACACATTTGCATACATCTTCAACATTCTCACTTGTAATGGCAATAATAATATCACCCGTGTTCACCTTTTTCAGACCTGAAGCCAAATACGGTGAAACAAACGATATTGTTTCATTGGCAAAAGTACCGTAATGGGTATAAATTTGTCCATAATGGATACATCCAATGCCCTCATCCGTAAAATCCTTTTTTTGCAGACCGCTGCCCCGGATAAATGTGCCAATGTCTCCCAGCTTCACTACCGGCACATCATCACCAAAAGTAAAAAGCAAGTCCCTATAATACTCATATTGCCTTTTCCTTGCCTTGAGTTCCGCTGAAAGCTCTTCTGTAAGCTCTTTTGAAAGCTCCGTGAATCTGTCCAGAATACGGACAATTTCCTGCTGTACAGGCAGTGGCGGAAGAGGAATTTTAAGATCTCTTGCAATAGTCCAATGACGGTTATATCCTCTCGATGGTATATCAAGATTACAAAAGGCATAATAAACATATTTTGCATTTATTGTTTCATCAACCGGAATGAGTACTTTTGTTCCGCTGTCACCCTGGGCAAATTTCTGATCAGCATATTTTATTACTCTTGTATGATCTCCAAAAATAATACAAGGTAATACAGGCGGTACAGCAGACTCATCATCAGTATATGCGGAAATATATGCCTGGCTTTGGTCTATTATCGGAATACTCCCCACCTCTTTGTAATCTTTTTTTGAAACACACCTGGAAGCATTTCTGCTTTTTAATATTTCCCCCAAGGAAACAAATTCCACTCCATTGGTGCAAAACTCAGAAATCAATATATCCAGTCTGCTCATTTTCCCACCTCGATTTCTGAGATAATTTTTTCTATCTCATTCCGTAATTCCTGCTCCCTTGCTACAATTCTCTCTATTTCATCATTTAAAGCTGCGATATCAATCCTTTCCCTGGTATCCTCCTGCTCCACATAGGTTGAAACAGAAAGGTTATAATCCTGCTTTGCAATTTCACTGTTTGGTACAACCCTGGCAAAGTGTTCAATATTCTTTCTCTCTATGAAGGCGTTAAGAATCTTATTAATGTTTTCTTCTGTCAACTTATTGTTATTTGTTACTTTTACAAACTCTTTCGACGCATCTATGAACAAGGTGCTGTTATAAGATTTCGACTTTTTCAACACCATAATGCATGTAGCAATACTGGTACCATAAAACAGGTTTTCCGGTAACTGAATAATACAATCGATGTAGTTGTTGTCTATAAGGTACTGCCTGATTTTCTGTTCAGCACCGCTACGGTACATTACACCGGGAAAACAAACGATAGCCGCCGTTCCATTGGTAGCCAGCCAGGAAAGACTATGCATAATAAATGCAAGATCTGCCTTGGATTTCGGAGCCAATACTCCTGCAGGGGAAAATCGTGGATCATTGATAAGAATCGGATCACTGTCACCTTTCCATTTGACAGAATACGGCGGATTTGAAACAATAACTTCAAAAGGCTCCTCGTCCCAATGTTTCGGTTCGGTAAGAGTATCACCCAGAGCTATATCGAACTTATCATAGTCAATATCATGCAGAAACATATTAATTCGGCATAAGTTATAGGTTGTAATATTTATTTCCTGCCCAAAAAAACCCTGGCGCACGTTTTCTTTTCCTAGAATTTTTGCAGACTTCAATAACAGAGAGCCCGAACCGCAAGCAGGGTCATAAACTTTATTTACCTCGGTTTTTCCCACTAATGCAAGTCGTGTAAGCAATTCCGATACTTCCTGGGGTGTGAAATATTCACCGCCACTTTTTCCGGCATTTGATGCATACATACCCATCAGGTATTCATAAGCATCTCCAAAGGCATCAATGGTGTTATCCTTGTAATCCCCCAGTTTCATTTCTGCGACGGTATTCAGGAGTTTAACCAGCTTTTCATTGCGTTTTGCGACAGTAGTACCCAGTTTGTTACTGTTTACATCAATATCGTCAAACAAACCTTTGAAATTATCTTCGCTTTCAGTTCCTTGCGCGGACGCTTCAATATTATTAAAAATCTTTTCCAGTGTTTCATTAAGATTCTCATCATCCTTTGCGCGGGCACGGACATTTTCAAAAAGCTCGCTGGGTAAAATAAAAAAACCCTTTGTCTTCACAAGATCCTCCCGAGCCTCTTCAGCTTCCTCATCAGACAGCTTTGCATAATCAAATTCCAGGTTGCCTGCTTCCCATTCTCCTGCATTTATATAAGCCGTAATATTTTCGGATATATAACGATAAAAAAGCATACCCAGGACATATTGCTTGAAGTCCCACCCGTCAACGCTGCCTCTCAAATCATTGGCCATATTCCATATCGTGCGGAACAGCTCTGCACGTTCCTGCTCTTTTCTATTATCAGCCATAGTTAATTCACCCCTGTTTTATATAAAAATCCAGTATGCTTACATGAATCCATTCCTTATCTCAAGACGTTCATAAGATAAGCAAACAGCATATAATTATTTCTTATATCACCGTAATACCTGCGCATTCTTATAAAGAAAATACTATACCATGAACTCATGGTTATGGCTAATTATATCAAAAATACTCAATGTCGCAAAGTGTTGGTATTTAGTATACAAAAGGGTTATATGGTATTTTGTCTCTGTTTCCGTACAAAAGCAGAATTATTCATAAAAAATAAAAGCCGCAATTCCTTGCGGCTTCTAATTTTCTTGGTTGCGGAGGAAGGATTTGAACCTTCGACCTTCGGGTTATGAGCCCGACGAGCTACCGGACTGCTCCACTCCGCGTCGTTATTAAACTCATTGTCGGTCTGGTATTACCTGTATTGGTGCCGGAGACCGGAATCGAACCGGTACGGGGTTATAAGCCCCGCAGGATTTTAAGTCCTGTGCGTCTGCCTGTTCCGCCACTCCGGCTTAAGCCTTCTATTCCAAAACGACTATATCATTATATGTCAGTTATATTTGATTGTCAATAGATAAATGTCATGGTTTATATTGGATTTATAGCTTAAATCTCCGGAAATCTCTATATATTATAATCTTATTAATCAATTTTTATTATCCTGGCACCGCTGCAGTTTTTTCAACTGCAACGGTGTTACAGGATTTTTGTTTGTATGGAAACTAAGAGCCATGTTTTACGGTTTCCTGATAATATCAGTACCAACCCATTTTTTCAAAACTTCGGGGATCACAACGCTCCCATCCTCCTGCTGGTATTGTTCGAGTATTGCCGGAAGAATTCTGCTTGTCGCAAGCCCTGAAGCATTTAACGTATGGACCAGTTCGGTTTTGCCCGTACTTGAACGCCTGAACCTGATATTACCGCGCCTTGCCTGGTAATCGTATGCATTGGATGCAGAGCTTACTTCCTTGTAATCATTCATACTGGGAATCCAAACTTCAATGTCAAAGGTTTTTCCCATAGATGCACTGCAGTCCTTGGCAGCAAGTTTTGAAACCCGGTGGTGGAGCCCCAATCCCTGAACAAGTCTTTCTGCTTTATTAACAAGCTCTTCCAATGCCTGTTCGGAAGCTTCCGGGGTTGTATATTGGAACATTTCAACCTTATTGAACTGATGGCCGCGAATCATTCCGCGTTCTTCGGTACGATAACTGCCTGCCTCTTTTCTGTAACATGGTGTATAGGCAAAATATTTCCTGGGCAATTCTTCTTCTTTCAGGATTTCATTTTGATGGAAGTTTATCAGAGCAGTTTCCGCAGTCGGAAGAAGAAAATGCATATTTTCTCCCGGTTCTGCGGTGTCAATTTTAAATACATCATCGGTGAATTTTGGGAATTGCCCTGCAGTATACCCGCATTGATAGGTTAAAATGTGAGGAGGCAGCATAAAAACATATCCATCCTTCAGATGCTCTTCGATAAAATAATTCAGCAATGCCCATTCAATCACGGCTCCCATGCCGGTATATACCCAATAGCCACTGCCGCCGATTTTTGCGCCGCGCTCATAGTCTATCAGTCCCAGGCCGGTTGCGAGATCAACATGATTTTTTGGTTCGAAAGTAAATGAAGGTTTTTCACCCCATGTTCTTACTACCCTGTTATTCTCTTTTCCGCCGGCTGTTACGTCATCTGCCGGTATATTCGGCAAAGCCGACAGGAATAGATTTATCTTTTCTTCCAATTCTCGAATGGCATCATCATTTTCCTTTATATTATCAGAGAGCATTTTCATTTCTGACAGTAATCCGGATACATCCTTGCCTTCTTTTTTAAGCCGGGGAATATCAGCAGATACCTTATTCCTTTTTGCTTTTTTCTCATCATTGGACGCGATCAGCTGCCTTCTTTGTTTATCCCAGTCAAGCAATTCACTAAAATCAACATCATCCATCCGTTTCAGCAATGCATTTTTAACTTCATCAGTATTGTTCCTTATTCTGTTGATATCAAGCATAATTATACACCTCGGTCAAGCATTTTTTTCTATTTGTCCAAAGCTTTGTTAATTGCTTCCAGTTCTTCGGCTGACAGTTTTCTTTGCGGTTCACCTTTCTTAATTTCTTTTGCATAGACATACGAGTTTTCCCTCGAATAAATACCCGTTACGACAAAACCGTTTTTTCGCTCATCCAATGCTGCTATGGAAAAGCTCATATTGTTTCCGACATTTTCAAACGCATTATAATTCACCATGCCGACATGCTGCAAACACCCGGGAATCTTTTTTTCCAGATCATTTATTCTTTTATCCATGATGTTATAAACATCATTCTTTAATTTTTCCAGTTTTTCTAAATATGATGTCATAAGTTTTTCTACGTCATTATCCCCCAAACCCTGCATAAAGTATTTATATTTTTTTATAGTTCTGTTTAATCTGAAATTCAGTATTAAGAAAAGAATAACAGATAATACCGACAAGGTTAAGGAAATATATAATATGTATTTTTCCACCAACATCCCTCCATTATATGGATGCTTACAAAAGGTTAATATTTATCAATGAAATAGTTCCACTGAATTAAACATACCTTTATGCCATATTATACCAATCAATAATATTGTGTTTATTTTTGATTCTGACGGTTCCAAATGCATTTTAATGAAATTATATTACCATGGTTCAAAAAATGCAATACAAACGAAAATAACCGCATCCTAATTATTGGAATAATTGGATATCAGATCTATTATCCTGTTGAATTCATCATTTGAATAATACTCTATTATGATTTTTCCTCTATTTTTGTTATGCCGCAAATCAACCTTTGTACCGAATATACTTTTTAATTTTTCTTCAATATCAAGTATATTTGCATCTTTGCCTGTCTTTCTTTTATTCTTTTTTATGCTTTTTTGCTCATTTACCAGCTTCTCGGTTTCACGGACACTCAGATTTTTTTCTACTATTTCTTCCGCCAGTTTCAGTTGTTTTTCAGCATCTTCAATTGTAATCAATGTACGGGCATGGCCAGGCGTCAACAACTCATTAATAATCATATCCTTTATTTTTTCTGACAATGACAACAGTCTTACTGAATTTGCAATTGCCGCCCTGCTTTTGCCGACTATCCTGGATAAGTCCTCCTGGGTAAGTCCATGCTCTTCCATCAATTTTTGATAAGCTTCCGCTTCTTCAATCGGATTAAGGTCTTCTCTCTGAAGATTTTCTATTAAGGCTATCTCCATTGTCTCTCGGGAAGATAAATCCTTAATAATTGCAGGAATGGTTTTCAGCCCGGCGATCTTCGCAGCACGCCATCTTCTTTCACCTGCTATTATTATGTATCCCTTATCATTCTTCTTTACAATAATAGGCTGAACCACACCGTGCTGGCTTATTGATTCTGCCAGCGCCTGCAGTTTTTCCTGTTTAAAATTTTTTCTGGGCTGTTCTTTATTTGGCTCAATATCGTTAATTTTCAATTCTACGATGCCGGACTCATTGGTAAGTATATTATCTGTGTCAAGAAGAGCTCCAAGTCCCTTTCCAAGTCCCTTTTTCATTTCTATACCTCCGAATATTCAATAACTTCATCAGCCAGGTCCATATAACATTCAGCGCCTTTTGATTTACTGTCATAAAGAATAATTGGAAGTCCATAGCTTGGCGCTTCGCTTAACCTGACATTCCTGGGTATAATTGTTCTGTATACCTTGTTTCCAAAATATTTTTTAACTTCGTCAACAACCTGTATTGACAAATTGGTCCTGGCATCAAACATGGTCAGCACAACACCCTCTACCTGTAATCCCGGGTTTAAATGTTTCTGGACTATTTTTACCGTATTCATAAGCTGGCTTAATCCCTCTAATGCATAATATTCACATTGTATGGGGACAAGGATGGTATCGGCAGCCGTAAGCGCATTTACTGTAATGAGACCTAATGACGGCGGGCAATCAATTATTATATAATGGAATTGATTTTTAACATCCTCCAGTGCATGTTTCAGTCTTGTTTCCCTTGAAATAACAGAAACTAGCTCAACTTCAGCTCCAGCTAATTGTATATTGGATGGGGATAATACCAGGTTTTTAACTTTTGTCTCCAAAAAGGTTTCTTTAATTGAAATATCATTAATTATTACATCATAAATGGATCTTTTAATATTGGTCTTATCAATTCCCAAACCGCTTGTTGTATTTCCCTGGGGATCAATATCAATCAGCAAAACCTTTTTTCCCTTAACTGCAAGGCAGGAACTGAGATTAACAGCTGTTGTGGTTTTTCCGACCCCGCCTTTCTGGTTTGCAATAGCTATAATTTTAGACATCTAATACACCCCACACCTTATACTTCAATCATTATAACATACCAATATATGAAAATAAATGATAAAATAAAAACATTGTGTTTCACGTGAAACATTCCGGCAGGATATTGACGGTTACAAAAAAGCATATATTGTGATTGAATTAATGAAATACTAATTATATTTGAAATATTAATAAAAAACAGGCTCAATATTTCATAAAAGTCAATTATAATATGTATATATTTCCAAAGTTTAATAATCAAAATGATAAAAAAAACAAGTGACAATTTAAAACTGCTTGTAAGGTTTTTATTTTTAAGTACCTTTGTTTACTTCGTTTATTGATTTTTGAATTTATAAATTTCAAATATCTTTACTTGCATGATTTTTATTTTCTCGTTTAACAATATAAATTCTTTGAATTCATTTTTTTCATGACATACACTTAATGGTACTCTATGTTATCTTTAATCATTATATCAATTATTATTACGAGAGAATTAAGTAATTCTGAATTCTACTTCAGGTTTTTGAAAGATTGTCATAATAATTATAATTTTATGGTTTCGGATAAATAATAATAATCAAAATATGAATTTTATTAATATTTTAAATTCCAGGCGGATACATCATAAATTGTCATATAACATATTCAAATCTATTATTTGTCTTTTCTTTTATAATAAAAAATTAAAAAATATTATAATTAATATTTTCTTTTGTTATTCCATCGAATCTGAATCAGGACATGTAAATTTCCGGTGATACCTTGTTTTTATAATAAATCTGAAATTAAGCATGATATGATTAGATATATTTTTTATTTAATGCTTCGTGATGTAGACACAAACTACCTGTCAAGTTCAATTATCATTTAAAATGATTTACTTCTATAAAATATTCTTCATCTTAATTTTCTGCGGCTTTAGTTAGTAATTTATAAACGCTGATATGTAAGAATTCTATAAGTTAAAATTATTCTTCCTTGAGGTATATGTCCATATCCTTTATATTATTTTAATTTCATGACATTTCTTTTAATACCTGGAGTAATGACCCCATTTAAAAAGAAAATGATTATTTTAATATATAAGAATTACTATGGTAATTTCTTTACATTATAACTATTCGGTTGCTGTTAAATAATTTTTTATTAGGATATTTAAACAAAATCTTTTTAAATAATGACATTTACAAAGATCCAAATAGCATTATTTAATTCTTTTTACCAGTGATTTGCAAACATCGTGTTACTGAAACTCATTTATAGGTATTCATATCAGAAAAAATGTTTCACGTGAAACTTTTTACTTATCAATGCATTTTAAAATAGTTTATAAGTAATATTGATTCTGTCGGCATTGTTACAGACAATTTAATTTTCGGAATAGCAATTGTTTTTTCAAGTGTAACAAAAACTTTTTCCCGGTATTGCACAGAAAATCTTAGTGGTTCTTCCGTGATTGGTATCTGGGATTGTTCCGACACTGATTCCCGCTGCAACAAACTTGATAAACGCTATAGTTGTTACTTTACCGGGATTTTTAATGCTTTATCTTCGGTGATTCAGTTATTATTTGCGGCCTTAATCATTATTATAACTTATATTTTACTATTTTAAATGAATAAAAAGCCTTTTCCCACTACCGGAACGTTCACCACTATATAACCAAAATCCTGGCCATCATACAAATAAAGAATATTACAGGCTGCCAGGATAATTTTTTCATATTTGCTACTAATATTGTTTTTTAAATTTCTAAAAGACTTTTTATTCTCCTTAAACAAAGAAAATGTTTCACGTGAAACATTTTCTTAGCAATTTGAAGAATCTTATAAACAAGCAATATATAAAAACAAATATTCATTTCATGTTTATATATCAAGGTTATTTACCTGTTTTGCATACATATGAATAAACTCTTTTCTTGGCTCAACTTTTTCTCCCATAAGTACTGTAAATATTTCATCCGCAACAATTGGATTATTCAGATCAACTTTCAGCATTTTTCTTGTTTTCGGATCCATTGTTGTTTCCCATAATTGCTCCGGATTCATTTCTCCCAATCCTTTGAATCTTTGTATCAACAAATTACTGTCTCCTCTTTGCCATCCTTTTTCATTTAACAATTTCTCCAGTTCACGATCATTATAAACATAGTATTCTTCTTTTCCTTTATTAACTTTATACAAAGGCGGTAATGCAATGTATATATGTCCATTTTCAATCAATGGTTTCATATACCTGAAGAAAAATGTCAATAACAGGGTTCTTATATGTGACCCGTCCACATCAGCGTCAGCCATTATAATAATTTTATGATACCTTAGCTTTGACAGATCCATATCTTCTCCGAATCCTGCACCCAATGCGGTTATAATGGGAGTTAATTTGTCATTTCCATACACTTTGTCAGATCTTGATTTTTCTACATTTAACATTTTGCCCCATAACGGAAGAATTGCCTGGTATCTTCTATCCCTTCCCTGTTTTGCTGAACCTCCGGCAGAGTCTCCTTCTACAATAAACAATTCGCACAGTCTGGGATCTTTTTCCTGACAGTCTGCCAGCTTTCCGGGCAGTGAAAATGATTCCATGGCTGTTTTTCTTTTTGTTAATTCCCTTGCTTTTCTTGCAGCTTCTCTTGCCCTGTATGAGGCAATTGATTTTTCTACAATAATTCTTGCGGTCTTTGGATTTTCCTCCAGGATATATTGCAGTTTTTCAGTAACGACATTTTCTGTTAACTGCCTTATATCTGCATTACCAAGCTTTGTTTTTGTTTGTCCTTCAAATTGAGGTTCGGTTAATTTAACGTTTATTATTGCAGTAATTCCTTCCCTTATATCTTCACCCGATAAATTCTTTTCATTATCCTTTATCAAATTAATTTTCCTTGCATAGTCATTTATAACTTTTGTTATTGCTGCTTTAAAACCCGTAACATGCGTTCCGCCTTCTGTTGTCGGTATATTATTTGCAAAACTGAATACGTTTTCAATATAACTGTCCGTATATTGAAAAGCAATTTCAATTTCTGCATTGTCTTTTTTACCGTCAAGATAAATAATATCTTCATGTATCACATCTTTATTCTGGTTGATATATTTAACAAAAGATATAATACCACCTTCGTAGTGAAGAGTTTTTTCAACCGGTTTTTCTCCCCTGTCATCAATAAGTATAATAGTTAAACCACGATTTAAGAATGCCAGTTCCCTGAATCTTTTTAAAAGAACGTCAAAATCAAATTCCACTTCTTCAAAAATTTCCGCATCCGGTTTAAATGTAGTAATTGTGCCAGTTCCTTCAGCTTCTCCCAGAACTTCCAGACCTGTAACAGCTTTTCCTCTTTCATAACGCTGCCTGTATCTTTTTCCGTCTCTCAGTACTTCAACTACCATCCATTCTGACAAAGCATTTACAACAGCTGCTCCCACTCCATGCAGACCGCCTGATACTTTATACCCTGATCCTCCAAATTTTCCTCCTGAATGAAGCGTCGTATGAACTACTTCCAATGTAGGAATTCCCAGTTTCGGATGTATTCCTACAGGTATCCCGCGTCCGTTATCTATATTTGTTATACTGTTATCTTTGTTGATAATAACTTTGATTGTATCGCAATAGCCTGCTAAAGCCTCATCAATACTGTTATCCATAATTTCATAAACAAGATGATGAAGCCCTCGGGAAGAAGTTGATCCTATATACATTCCAGGTCTTTTTCTGACTGCTTCTATTCCTTCCAAAACCTGTATCTGTTCCTCATCGTATTTTTTGTTTTTATCCGGCTCAACGTTCATTTAATATTTTCCTCCCTCTCAAACATTGTGTTTTATTCTGCTTTCATATACCTCTTCAGTAAAGTACTTGTTGAAATAGGTGAGAGATACACCTTATTGCTGTATTTGCTTTGTGTAATTATAATTGATTTCGGCAGTTCATTTTCTTCAACATTTATTATGAAGCCTTCCTCTTCCGATGTTTTCAGAAAATTCCTTGTATCCTGTGATATTGTTGATCTTTCCATATCGATAATGGCAACAATATCTTTAACGAAAACCATGAAATCTCCGCCAATATGCAAAAACATTATATCACCCAATCTCAAAAATTGCATACAAATGCAAAAAATTTCTTATTTTTTAACCACAGTACCGTTTTTAATTCTTATGTAAGATATATTTTCATCTGATATTCTGAATTGAGTTTTATCCGTGGATGTTATTACCGCCTGTTTATTTCTTATCAACTCATATAAAAAGCTGCGGCGTTTTTCATCTAATTCAGACATTACATCATCCAACAGCAGCACAGGGGTTTTACCTGTTTTTTCTTTTATTTCTTCCATTACAGCTATGTTCAGGGCAAGAGCCAATGATCGCTGCTGTCCCTGGGAGCAATATAACCTTGAATTTTTATCGTTCAATAAAATTTCAATTTCATCCCTATGTGGTCCATATAAACACAATCCATGCTCTATTTCCTTGCCTTTATTCTCCATCAGGAGATTAAATAAACTTTCATATGTTCGATTATTTACTTCCTGTATTGTTCTATATCTTAATTTTACATCTTCCTTTCCTTCCGATATTCCATTCATGATTTTTTTTATTTTTTTTTCAAGGTTTTCAATTAATGCCTTTCTTTCTTCTATTATGACAGTTCCTGCCTTTGCCTGGCTTTCAATCCATATATCAAGCTGTGAGTCAGATTGTATGTTTCTTTTTAATAAAGCATTTTTATTTTTTATAATTTTATTATATTTCTGAAGATTTATAAGGTATTTTTTACTAATCTGGCATAAAACTATATCTATTATTTTTCTTCTTTCACCCGGAGACCCTTTTATGCATGAAAGGCTTTCTGGTGAAAAAAGCACCGATGGTACAACACCCAGTATATCTGAGATTTTGTCCTTCTTTACTTCATTTATAAACAACTTCTTTTTATTGCCTTTTTCATATATAACTTCTATATTTTGAAAATAGTTGTTATCCTCAAATTCCAGCTTTATATCAAAAAAAGACTCTCCATGTCTTACCAACTCATTAGCATTGTTTGTTCTATGTGACTTTCCTGTGGAAAACAAATATAATGCCTCTATTATATTTGTTTTCCCCTGGGCATTTTCCCCGTATATAAGGCTTACATTATCCGATAAACGTATCTCCTCATCTATATAATTTCTGAAATTTCTCAAATGTATTTTTTTAACTCTCATTTTTACACCGTCTCTGCGGAGCGTTATATACGTACAGGTAAAATCATGAATGTAAACTTGTCACTCTGTATTGGTTTTACTACACATGGTCCGACAGGTGAACTGAAATAAACCTCTACCTTTTCATCTTCTATTACCCTGAATGAATCAAGCAAATACCTCGGATTAAATCCTATTGTTATATTGCTTCCGTTTGCATTAACATCTATCTGCTCTTTTGAAATTCCAAATTTCGTGCTTGATGTAATTAACATATTATCATCTTCAATTATTATTTTTACCGGATATTTGTTTTCTTCGCTCATGATTAACGAAGCACGTTCTATACCTTTTGTAAATTCTTTAACATTAACTTCTATCTGCGTTTCAAATTTTTCCGGTATAAAGCTTCTGTAATTCATGTATTCTCCGTCCAGGAGCTTTGATACAATCTTGCAGTTTTCGAATTCAAACAATGCCTGGTTGACGGATATGGTTATTTTTACCTTTTCATCTGTCTGATCAAGTATTTTATAAATTTCTCCAAGATTTCTTCCGGGTATGACAGCCTTAAAACCGACGTCTTCTTTAATTACAGTTTTTGCAACGGCAAGTCTGAAACCATCAAGAGATACCATGGTCAATTCCCCGTCAGCTGCTTCAATCAATGAACCTGTCAGTATCTTGGTCTTTTCATCATCGCTTATTGCATATATTGTTTTTCTAATCATATCTCTTAAGGCAGATTGCTGAACTGATATTTTATTTTTTTCCTCTATTTCCGGCAGCATTGGAAAACCATCAGCAGAAAGCCCTTTTATTTCATAATATGAATTATTGCATTCAATAACGACAACAAAATTTTCCTTCTGATGTATGAAAATTTCTGAATCGGGCAGTCCTCTTACAATATCACCAAACATCCTCGAGTTTATTACAATTGATCCTTTTTCTTTTATGTCTGCATTTACATAGAATTCAATTCCCATATCGAAACAATTTCCCACAAGTTTAAGGTTCTCACCTGCTTCGATATAAATACCTTCCAATATCGGTACGGTTGCTTTTGTCATTACGGCTTTCTGCACCGTAGCGATCGCTTCCATTAAATCTTGTTTATTGCAGGAAAAATTCATGTTCTAAACCTCCATTTCTATTCATATAATAATTATTTATCGTATTAGGAGTAATAAGGGGTGTGAAAATTGTTGAAAAATCATTTTTGTGCTGATATTTCCCGCTTATCACCTGTTGAAATTTCTGTTGATATCCTGTTCCTTAATTCACATAAACAAAACTTTTATGCCAAACCCTTTGTTATCCACATAAAAAAAACAAATCTTCCACATGATTTTGTTGATTAATTTTTACCAAAAAAAATTTATGCAGGTTTTCAAGATATGAAATTTCTCTTTCAGGTTCCGGTAATATTTTTCTTCATTTCGGATATAGCCCTTCTGATTTCAGGATTTTTTTCAATGTCTTCCATGACTTTCTCATATGCATGCAGCACTGTGGTATGATCCCTGCCGCCAAAGGCTTGTCCTATTTTTGGCAGCGACATGTCTGTCAGTTCACGGCACAGGAACATGGCTATCTGTCTTGGATAGCTGACATCTCTTGAGCGTTTTTTCCCCAAAATGGAATCGGGATTAATGTCAAAATAGCGTGAAACAGTTTTAATTATTACCGAAGTATTGACCTCTTTTGTCTTGTTGTTCGATATCATTTGCTTTAAACATTCTTTTGCCAAATCAACATTAAGGGGACTGTTCGTCAATGATGCATAAGCAACTACACGGTTTAAAGCCCCCTCAAGCTCTCTGATATTAGATACAATATTCTCTGCAATATAAGCCATAACATCATCAGGTACTTCAAATTTTTCCAGCTGAGCCTTTTTCTTTAAAATGGCAATTCTTGTTTCCACATCGGGTGCCTGTATGTCTGCAATCAGTCCCCATTCAAACCTCGACCTCAGTCTCTCTTCCAGGGTTGCAATTTCTTTCGGAGCTTTATCGCTGGAAATAATAATCTGTTTCTGGGCTTCATATAAAGCATTAAAGGTATGGAAAAACTCTTCCTGTGTTCTTTCCTTTCCTACAATAAACTGGATATCGTCAATTAAAAGAACATCTATGTTCCTGTATTTGTTTCTGAATTCCTCATTTTTGTCATCCTTGATGGAGTTGATAAGTTCATTTGTAAATTTTTCCGATGTTACATACAATACCTTTGCATCTTTGTTCTGCTCTAGGATATAGTGGCCAATTGCATGCATAAGATGGGTTTTGCCCAGGCCGACACCGCCATAGATAAAATAGGGATTGTATCTTTTTGCGGGACATTCGGCAACGGCTACTGCCCCCGCATGCGCAAACTGATTTCCGCTACCCCTTACAAAAGTATCAAAAGTATATTTCGGATTTAACAGTGAAGAATGAGAATTCATGCCTTCATCCATATGCTGCTCAGAAATCATGTTATGTGAGTCCCTGACTACCACTTCAACCTGGTATTCTTTATTTGCAACGGTCTTTATTGCATTAGTTATCAGAGGAATATATCTTGTTTTCAGAATGTCTCTGTTAAATTCAGAAGGAGCTTCTATTGTAAATATGTCTTGTTTTATATGTAACGGCTTCGCAGTCTTAATCCATGTATCAAGACTTATTTTCGTTAATTCTGTCTCCAACAGTTTCTCTACGTTACTCCAAATTTCCTGTATTGATAACATTTTTATTCCTCCAGGCAAAAAATTAACCGTTACTTTTTAATATATCAAACTTGTTTTAATGTTTCAATAAAACGATTATGAAAGCTTTTTGCAATATTTACTTTTTGTGAGAAGTATTAATATTATTGTAATTCGGTTATATTTTTACTGAAACGATGATTCATTAAATCATTTATCATGTTTTTTGATAAGATTGCTTTTTAATATCCGGGATTTTACATATAATTAAAACTAATAGCAAAATGTGTTATTTGATATTGGAATTCTAAAATGCATATTTGTATTGACGTATTGAAATTTCATAATATATAATAGGTTATGCATGTCGCGGTATATAGATATATTAATTGAATATAGCTTTATATAATGCTTTTGATGGGAGGTGCTTCCGAGTGAAAAGAACATATCAGCCGAAGAAGAGACAAAGAAAAGTTGAGCATGGCTTTCGTAAAAGAATGAAGACCAGAAACGGCAGAAAGGTTTTAAGAAGAAGAAGACTTAAGGGAAGAAAAAAATTAACTGCATAAGACCGCTGATATGTGGTCTTTTTTTCTTAAAAAAACATTTATTTTGTTTTAATAAGTGTTCAACTTAAATTTGGCAATCAGGTTTTCATTTAAAGCAAATTTTGGTAGAATAGAGAAAGTATAATAGTGGAACAATGGTGGAGATAATTATTCTGAAATATACTTCGGGAATATCTGACTTTGATGGTAATAATAATGGGTAAAATAATAACAATAAAAAACAACCGGGAATTTCAGAATATATACAGAAAAGGTAAATACGCGGTTTCAAAGGCTTTGACTGTATATATGCTTCCCAATAATTCACAGGTAAATAGAGTGGGTATTACAGCAAGCAAAAATTATGGCAAAAGTGTAAAGAGAAACCGGATAAGAAGACTCATAAGGGAAAGTTATCGAGCCATTCACGGAAATTTAAGGACAGGATATGATTTTGTTATAGTTGCAAGGAAAAGAACCGACAATGACAAGCCTGATTTCCAAAAAATTTATAAAGAGTTGAATTATCTTTTTAGAACATTGAATGTACTAGACAGGAAATAACATGAAAAACATTATGTTGTGGCTTATAAGGGTATATCAGAGATATATATCTCCTTTAAAGGGGAAAAACGCATGCAGGTTTTATCCTTCATGCTCTGCTTATGCCTATGAAGCCATAAAAATACATGGACCGCGAAAGGGTTTTTATCTGTCCGTCAGAAGAATACTGAAATGTCACCCATTCAATGCCGGAGGATATGACCCTGTACCGCGGGAAGGAGAATGAACATGTTTGACGCTATAGCTAAGGTACTTGGCCAGCTGCTGTATCTTATTTATAAGACTATTGCTTTCCAAAATTACGGGATTTCTTTGATTTTATTTACATTAGTTATAAAACTGGCATTATTACCGTTAACTATAAAGCAGATTAAATCTACACAGAAAATGCAGGAAATACAGCCTGAGATTGATAAAATACAGAAAAGGTATAAAAACGACAAAGAAAAGCTTAACCAGGAATTAATGAAGATTTACCAGGAAAAGGGAGTGAATCCGGCAGGTGGATGTCTGCCATTATTTATTCAGTTTCCAATCCTTATTGCTTTGTATTATACAATCCGTAAGCCCCTTACATATATGTTAGGGTGGACAAAGGAGTTTATTGGGAATGTAATTATAAAAATAATGGAGATCCAGCCCCGGTTTTTCCAGGGCACACAATATTCATTCATAAATCAATTTGAGAATGTTAAATCCGATCCGGTGGCTGTGGCTAATTTATTCGAAAGGAATCCCTATTCTGAAATCAATATAGTGGATGCCCTAAATACTATTCCAGAATTGATAGGAGAGGGAATGGAGAAAATCAGCCTTAATTTTCTGGGTATATTCAATCTTGGCGTAAAACCCACTTACGATTTCAGTCTAATTGCCCAAAATCCCGGTTTGTATATTCCTGCTTTGATTCTGGTGTTGGTTGCAGTGGCTACCACGTTTTTATCAACAAAAATGTCTATGAAACAAATGAGCCAAAATTCAAATTCCCAGGTAAGTCAAACAAACAAGACAATGATGTATTTTGGTCCTATTATGACCTTATTTATCGGCTTTCAGGCTCCACTGGGTTTATCCCTGTATTGGACCATCAGCAATCTGTTCCAGATGGCTCAGCAATTCTTTATAGAAAGACATATTTACAAGAAAAAAGAGGAGGTATAATTTGTGCCAGAATTCGTTGAAAAAGAGGGAAAAACTGTTGAATCTGCGATAGAAGAAGCATTGAACGAGCTTAACATAGAACAAGAAGATGCGGAAATAGAAATAATTGATGAAGGAAGCAAAGGACTTTTTGGAATTATTGGGGGGAGAAACGCATTAGTGCGCGTTCGTAAAAAAGTGGACTATGAAAAGGCAGTCAGAGAATTTCTTGAACCGATTTTTAATGCCATGTCTATTAATGGAGATCTGGAAGTGTCCATGGAGGAGGACTGCCTCAATGTCAGGGTATATGCCGATGACATAGGCATTATTATTGGAAGAAGAGGCGAAACTCTTGACGCTTTGCAGTATTTGCTCGGGCTTGTGGTTAATAAATCCAGTGAGAAATTTTTAAGGGTAGTTCTTGATGTCGGGAATTACAGGGAAAAGAGGGAGGAAACACTGGAGAAGCTTGCAAAAAAGCTTGCCGGCAAGGTGGCTAAAAACAGGAAGAGTATAACCCTTGAGCCTATGAATCCGTATGAAAGACGAATAATTCACGCAACTTTGCAAAATTACAGGAATATTGAAACATACAGCGTTGGAGATGAGCCTAACAGAAAAGTTGTTATAAGGTATAAAAGGGAACAGAAACAGGAATAGAAATAATGAAAAGATAAAGAATGACAAATTGGACGATGGGTAACCATTGTCCATTTTTATAATGGTGGAAAATAATAAAACTAAGTGGTAAAATATAGCCTGCTGACAGAGTTAAGGTGGTGGTATGGATAAAGGGGTATAATATGGCTAATATTCAGGATACCGATACAATAGCAGCCGTGGCAACAGCAGTTGGAAATGCGGGTATATCGATAATAAGAATGAGCGGCGGCAATGCTTTTGATGTTGCTGCTAAAATATTCAGGGGTAAGGGTATTTTTACCGAATATCCTTCTCATTCAATCCGTTATGGAAAAATTATTGATCCCGATACCGGTGAAGTTATTGACGAAGTATTGATTTCAAAAATGGCTGCACCAAAATCATATACCACCGAGGATGTGGTGGAGATCAACTGCCATGGGGGTTTTATTACTGCCAGGCGTATTCTTGACTTATTGTTCAGGCTTGGCATTAGGCCTGCCGAACCAGGAGAATTTACTAAAAGAGCTTTTATGAACGGGCGGATTGATTTGGTCCAGGCCGAGGCAATAACCGACCTGATAGGAGCCATTACTGAAAAAAGTTCTAAAGTTGCGCTTTCGCAGCTGGAAGGCAGATTGTCCCAAAAACTGAACAGAATTCGTGAAAGCCTTGTTGATATGCTTGCCAGGATTGAGGTTAACCTGGACTACCCTGAATATGATTTTGAAGAAGTGACAATAAATGAATGCGTACAGGCAATTAACGGAATGGCAGCAGAACTGAAAAGTCTTGTGGAAAGCTTTGATTATGGAAAGGTATTAAGAGAAGGATTGAATGTTGCAATAATCGGAAAGCCAAATGCAGGAAAATCATCTTTATTGAACCGCCTTTCAGGAAAGAACAGGGCTATTGTAACTGATATTCCCGGTACAACCAGGGATGTCCTGGAGGAATATGTAAATATCCGGGGCCTTCCGGTTAAATTACTGGATACTGCGGGCTTAAGGGAAACAACTGACATCGTTGAGCGGATAGGTGTCGAAAAAGCCTACGAAGCCATTGATTCGGCCGATTTAATTTTATTTGTATTGGATGCACAAACGGGATTTGAAAAGGAGGATGAAGATATCCTTGATAAAGTTGAAGAATACTCATATAAAGTCCTGTTTGTTGTAAACAAAACCGATAAAACCGATGAGGAAAAAATAAAGGAAATAAGGGGCAGGATTCCAGAAGTCATAGAAATTTCAGTGCTTGAGGACCATGGTATTGATGTTTTGGAAAAATCCATACTGGATTACGCGAACAAATCCGGAATTGATACCGATAATCATATAATCATTACTAATGCAAGGCATAAAATGCTTCTTACCGAAGCGCTGGACAGTCTCAAATCCGCTCTTGCTGCAGCGGATGGCGGAATGACACTGGATTTGATATCCATGGATATAAAGAACGCAGCAGAAAAAATTGGTTATATTACGGGCCATGAAATTACCGAAGAAATTGTTATGAACATTTTTGAACATTTTTGTATCGGCAAGTAACAAAGAGGGATACAGATGAGTTTTGTACATGAGAAATATGATGTTATTGTTGTAGGAGCAGGACATGCAGGATGTGAGGCGGCGCTGGCCGCAGCAAGAATGGGTGCTAAAACGGCAATTTTTACAATGAATCTTGACAGTATTGCCAACATGCCCTGCAATCCTAATATAGGAGGAACGGCAAAGGGTCACCTGGTCAGGGAAATAGATGCTTTAGGCGGTGAAATGGGGAAATGTGCCGATAAAACATTAATTCAGTCAAGAACCCTTAATACGGCAAAGGGTCCGGCTGTATATTCGTTAAGGGCACAAATCGACAGGCGTTCATACCAAAGGGAAATGAAGCATACACTGGAGCTGCAGGAAAATCTGCATTTATGCCAGGCCGAGATCGTGAACCTGGTTATAAAGGACAATAAGGTTGAAGGCGTAATAACACACATTGGCTCCTTTTTCCCTGCAAAAACGGTGATTCTTACAACGGGAACCTACCTGAAAGGCAGAATAATTATCGGGGATGTAACCTATGAAGCCGGTCCGGACGGGCTGTTGCCCGCCAGGAGTTTATCCGAGAGCCTTAAAAAACACGGAATTGAGCTTAGAAGATTCAAAACCGGCACACCTGCGAGGATAAACCGCAGAAGCATTGATTTTTCAAAAATGATCGAACAGCCCGGTGACGAGCCTATTGTGCCTTTTTCATTTGAAACCGAGAAAATTGAAAGAGAGCAGGTTTCATGTTATTTGATATATTCAACAGAGGAAACTCACAGGATAATACGCGAGAATCTTCACAGGTCGCCGCTTTACAGCGGAGTGATTGAAGGTATAGGTCCAAGATATTGTCCTTCTTTTGAGGATAAAATTGTGAAATTTTCGGATAAAGAAAGGCACCAGATATTTATTGAACCGATGGGGCTGGATACCGAGGAGATTTACCTGCAGGGTTTTTCAACAAGCATGCCCGAAGACGTGCAGCATGCAATGATAAGGAGTCTTCCGGGACTTGAAAATGCCCAGATTATGAGATATGCCTATGCAATTGAGTATGATTGTATCAATCCGACCGATTTGAAATTATCCCTGGAATTTAAGAAAATTGACGGTTTATTTTCTGCAGGGCAGATTAATGGGAGCTCGGGATATGAGGAAGCGGCAGCCCAGGGAATTATGGCGGGAATAAATGCCGCATTGAAGGTACAGGGTAAAGAGCCATTGATTCTTGACAGGTCGCAGGCCTATATAGGTGTATTGATAGACGACCTGGTCACGAAGGGGACAAATGAGCCGTACCGTATGATGACCTCCCGTGCGGAGTACCGGTTGCACCTGAGGCAGGATAATGCCGATGCGCGTTTGACACCTATAGGGTATAAAATTGGTTTAATCAGCGAAGAAAGGTATCAAAAATTTCTGAAAAAGCAGAAAGCCATCCAGGATGAGATAGAACGGCTTAAGAAAAAAACCATACCTCCCAGTGAAAAGGTTATTGAATTCCTGGATAAACATAACAGTTCAAGAATAATGAGCGGCATAAAGCTGTATGATCTTTTGAAAAGGCCGGAAATTACCTATGGCATGCTGAGGGAGATAGATGATGAGATGCCTGATCTGCCTGCTTCGGTAACAGAAGAAGTATCCATTCTGATAAAATACGAGGGATACATTGCAAAGCAGATGCAGCAAATTGAGCAGTTTAAAAAAATGGAAGAAAAATTGATTCCGGAAGATATAAACTACGATGAAATCAATGGTCTTAGAATAGAAGCAAGGCAGAAACTGTCAAAATTCAGACCCCGTTCATTAGGTCAGGCATCCAGGATATCAGGGGTTTCTCCTGCGGATATATCAGTCCTGGTTATTTATTTAAATGCTTTGGGCAGAAGGAGAAATAATAATGAATGCTGAAAATGTTGAGCTGTTAATAAAGGGTTTTGCTTCTTTTCATATAGAACTGACTGATAAAGAAATTAATATTTTCAAACACTACTATAAAATGCTCATGGAGTGGAATGAAAAAATTAACCTGACGGCAATAGTGGATGAACGGGAAGTTGTTGTAAAACATTTTATTGACTCGGTTTCGGTACTTCCCTTTTTGCCCGGTAATGCAAAAAGCTTGATTGATGTTGGAACCGGAGCGGGTTTTCCTGGAATTCCGATTAAAATTGTAAAAAGCGATATTGATGTTACACTGTTGGACTCCCTTGAAAAAAGAGTTCGTTTTTTAAACACTGTTATCAGTGAAACAGGCCTTGCGGGGATTAATGCAGTTCATGCCAGGGCCGAGGAATTCGGACAGGATGATGAGTACAGGGAGTGTTATGATATAGGTATAGCCAGGGCTGTTTCGGCTTTACCCGTTTTATGTGAATATGTCATGCCTTTTGTACGTGTAGGCGGGTATTTTATTGCGATGAAGGGATCAAATATTAAAGAAGAGATTTCAGAGGGAGAAAAAGCTGTTACAGTCCTTGGTGGAGAGATAGAAGACATTAAGAGTTTCTTATTGCCTTTTGATAATATAGAGAGAAATGTAATTTTGATTAAAAAATTAAGACATACACCGACAAAGTATCCAAGAAAAAGCGGCAAACCTTCAAAATCCCCAATAAAATAACCTCGAAATCCTTTATTTTCAAGGGTTTTATGCGATCGATTCCTTCTTCAAAAAAAAGGAATATAAAAAGTCAGCGGCGAATATAAAATCTATGGAAATAACCAACCACTCGTTTTAAAAATTTAACAAAAGAAAATTAAGTAAGGAAGGTGCCGTTATGACTTTGCATGAGAGGTTACTGTTTAATCGATCCGAAAAAAAATCAGATCAAAAGAAAATTACCTATATACCCATTGAAAATATCAGGCCTAATCCATATCAACCCAGAAGGAATTTTGAACAATCTGCATTGGAGGATCTTTGCAATTCAATTAAAGAATATGGTGTTATCCAGCCAATAAATGTACGAAAAACACCTTCAAACTATTATGAGCTTGTTTCAGGGGAAAGGAGATTAAGAGCATCAATAATGGCAGGGTTAAAGGAAATTCCCGCAATAATAATTGATGTTAATGAAGATGATCTGGCAATAATGGCTTTGATAGAAAATCTGCAGAGAGAAGATCTGGGTTATATGGAAGAGGCGGAAGGCTACAGAAACCTGATAAAAGATCATGGGCTTACCCAGGAGGAACTGGCCCAGAAAATTGGCAAGAGCCAGTCTACAATTGCTAATAAGATCAGGCTCCTCAGACTTCCACCAATGGTTAAAAAAATTCTGGCAGACCACAATCTTACCGAACGGCATGCAAGGGCCTTGCTGAAACTGCATGATGAACAGCTTCAGTTGAAGGTTCTGCAAAAAGTATGTGAGAAGGATTTAAATGTAAAGAAGACAGAGGAGCTTGTTCAAAAAGTACTCGATAAATATGCCAATCCAAAAGTCCAGGAGAGTGGAAAAAAGCTTACACGTTCAATTAAGGATATAAGAATATTTGTCAATACCATAAAACAGGCAATTGACATGATGAAAAAATCGGGGGTTAACGCCAAAGCAGCCCAGATAGACCGCGGTGAATTTGTTGAGTTCATTGTAAGAATCCCCAAGAAAGATAATGCTATGAAAAAGGCACAGTAATGGGTATTATCGGTTTACAATATAATAATCCTTTTGTAAGAAAGCACTTCCCGATTATCAGGAAGTGCTTTTTTATACAATTTCTCAGTATTAGGGAGGAGTAGACAGAAAATAAAAACTTTATTAAAATAGGAGATGGTGTTTTTTATTTTTTGCCTATATGACAAATACTATGGTAAAATCTGCAATATTAGTAAAACGAAATATAAATTGAACGTGCTTGCATTGTTGTGCATGCAGCATACATGCCCGGTTCAGCAGAAAAAAGCTCAATTTATATAATTTGGAAGGGAGTACAAATTAATGTCGGACATCAATAATACTCAGGAAGAACATTTGAATAGTGGTATTATACCGGTTGATATTGAAGCCGAGATGAAACAGTCCTTCATTGATTATGCAATGAGTGTAATTGTGGACAGAGCGCTGCCGGATATTCGTGACGGCTTGAAACCGGTGCATAGAAGAATATTGTACACGATGCATATATCAGGGTTTACGCCTGATAAACCATATAGAAAATCGGTTGCCACGGTAGGTGAAACACTGAAGAGTTTTCACCCTCATGGTGATGCTGCGGTATATGACAGCCTTGTCAGGCTTGCACAGGATTTCTCGATGAGATATCCCCTTGTTGACGGGCATGGGAATTTCGGTTCAATTGACGGGGACGCGCCCGCTGCAATGAGGTATACCGAAGCAAGGCTTGCAAAAATCTCATTGGAAATGTTAAGGGATATCAACAAGGATGCCGTTGATTTCAAGCCTAATTTTGATGATCATGATGTCGAGCCTGTTGTACTGCCATCCAGATTTCCCAATTTATTGGTTAACGGTTCTTCGGGTATAGCTGTGGGTATGGCTACAAATATTCCTCCCCATAATTTATGTGAAGCCATAGATGCCATAATTCACATGATAGATAATCCCGAAGCCGATGTAAATGAGCTCATGGAATATATAAAAGGCCCTGATTTTCCAACCGGCGGATTAATCATTGGAAGAAAAGGAATATACGATGCGTATACCACCGGAAAGGGAAGAATTGTTGTCCGGGCTGTAACTGATATAGAAACCTATTCGGGGAACAGGCAGCGTATAGTTGTGACTGAATTGCCTTACCAGGTAAACAAGGCAAAGCTGATAGAAAAAATAGCAAGCCTGGTTAAAGAAAAGCGCATTGAAGGAATCTCTGATCTCCGTGACGAATCGGACAGGGAGGGCATGAGAATTGTAATTGAGCTGAAAAGGGATGCCAATGCTAATGTGGTATTAAACCAGCTTTTTGTCAATACACAGCTCCAGGATTCTTTTAATGTAAATATGCTTGCACTTATCCAGCTGCCTGATGGCAAGTTCGAGCCAAAGGTAGTTAATTTGAAAGAGATGATCCACTATTACATCCTCCATCAGCAGGATGTAATAAGAAGAAGGACAAGGTACGATCTTGATAAGGCCGAAGCCAGGGCTCATATTTTAGAGGGTTTAAAAATAGCACTGGATTATCTTGATGAAGTTATAGACATAATCCGTCATTCGCGAACCGAAAACCAGGCTAAAGAAAGACTCATGGAACGGTTCGGTTTAAGCGAAAAACAAGCCCAGGCGATTGTCGACATGAGACTGGGCCGTCTTACAGGTCTGGAAAGAGAAAAAATTGATATGGAGTACAATGAACTCCTCGAAAAGATAGCATGGTATAAAGATATTCTTTCAAAACCCGAGCTGGTGGATGGTATTATAAAAGAAGAACTTCTTGAAATAAAGAACAAGTATGGGGACGAAAGGCGCACAAAAATTACCCGCGATGATGATGATATCGTCCTGGAGGATCTCATTGATAATACCGATGTAGTGATTACGCTTACCCATTACGGGTATATAAAAAGAACTTCGGTAGATGAATATAAAATCCAGAAACGCGGCGGTAAAGGGGTTATGGGCCTCACCATAAGGGAGGATGATTTTGTTACGGATATATATACCGCCACAACCCACCACTACCTGCTTTTCTTCACCAACAAGGGCAAGGTGTATAAATTGCGTGCCTGGGACATTCCTGAGGCAGGACGCCATGCGAAGGGCACTGCTATTGTGAATCTCCTTGAATTGGGACCCGATGAAAAGGTGTCTGCTGTTATTACAATTACAGGCGAAGAAAAAGATATGTACTTGTTCATGGCAACCCGCAGCGGCATGGTTAAGAAGACTCCTCTTGAACAGTATGAAAATATACGAAAAGGCGGATTAATGGCAGTAACCCTGAAAGAGAATGACGAACTTATTGAGGTGCGTCTGACAGACGGAAATGATGATGTTATACTGATTACTAAAAACGGAATGTCCATCCGTTTCCAGGAAAGCGATGTACGATCCATGGGAAGAACATCACAGGGTGTCATAGGTATAAGGCTTGAAGAAGACGATGAAGTAATATCAATGCTGAAGTACTGTGAAAACAGGACATTGCTTGTCGTAACCGAAAACGGTTTTGGAAAAAGAACCGAAATGGACGAATATAAGGTCCAGAACCGTGGCGGAAAAGGAATCCTTACCTATAAAGTCACAGAGAAAACAGGAGTGCTTGTAGGAGCGAAACTGGTGGATGATCAGGACGATATATTGCTGGTAAACCTGGATGGCAATATAATTCGTATACATGTAAGTGAAATAAGCATTTTAAGCCGTGTAACCCAGGGTGTGACCTTAATGAAAACAGGAGAGGGAAACAAAGTAGTCTCTATAGCGCGTATAACCAGGGATATGAACGGCGAAGAAGAAGAGCAACAATTATAGTATGAAATACTGCAAAGACCTGTTATGATATATATGAAGGAAATCAGAGAAAATCCCCGCCATGTCCTGAACATGCTGCGGGGATTTATTTTTGTTAATCGGTTGCTGTTTGGTATAATAAATTTTACTGTTGATTTATATAATAAATATGTTGAGTTTTTGTTAATTTTACTATTGCTTAAATTCTTGACAAACGTCAAGTACCGTGATAAGATATAAAAGCTGTCGCTGATGAAACTCACAAGCGGGCAGCATTG
>ENA-UPSA01000358-UPSA01000358.1-bioreactor-metagenome-genome-assembly--contig:-NODE-358-length-69258-cov-6.856972_pt1 | contig 69258 bp, 75 predicted proteins | sample MGYA00238183_ERZ773288 | MGnify/ENA primary metagenome ERZ773288 (study PRJEB29028, sample SAMN07631243) | bioreactor metagenome | isolation source: Switchgrass digestor | place: USA: Dartmouth... | reverse complement strand
GGCCGTTTCACGGCCGTCGTAGCTCGTCAGGCGCCGCGCCTTGGCGTTCCAAGCGAGCAAGAACCCCCCGCCGCCGAGTCCGGCCGATTGCGGTTCGACCAATCCCAGCACGGCGATCGCCGCCACTGCGGCATCCACGGCATTGCCGCCGCGCAGGAGGACTTCGCAACCGGCCGCGGTGGCCAGAGGGTTGGCAGCGACGATCATTGCCCGTGACGAGCGCACTGGGGGCTTGGGTGTATAGCCGCTCGCGGCTTCGGGCGCTCCGTCCGTCGGCCGCGAGGCGGACTCGACCGCTGCCGGCAGCGGGTCGACGGCACAAGGCGTTGGCACCGCCGTACCGGCTGGCGCCATTTCCGAGGCCAGCAGGAAGGTCAAGGCGAGCAGGGAGAACTTGACATGGCGTATGGCCACGCTTGCGCGCCTGCGCCGCCCGCCGGAGGCTGGGCAGGGGGCGCTCTTCACTGCTGCGTCTCCAGCATCTTACGGAAGTAAGCGAGTGAGAAGAGAAAGAGCGCCGTGCCAATGACGGCCAACGCCGCGAACTGCGGCCAGACCACGTCGAACCCTGCTCCGCGGTACAGAATGCCCTGAGCGAGCATCACGAAGTGCGTATTGGGCGCGAGCAGCATGACGTCCTGGACAAACTGGGGCATGCTCTCGCGTGGGGTGACGGAACCAGAGAGCATCTGCAGCGGCAGCAGGATCAACATGAGCAGCAGCCCGAATTGCGGCATGGAGCGCGCCAGCGTTCCCAGGAAAATGCCCATGGCGGTGGTGGCGTAGAGGTGCATGGCGGTTCCCGCCACGAAGAGTGGTACCGAACCCTGCAGCGGCGCGCCGATCCAGTAATGCACCACGAAGATGAGCGAAAGCGTCGCGGCGACCAGGACGACCAGCCCCATCGACCAGATTTTGCTCAACATGATCTCGAGTGCGGTGACCGGCATGACCAAGAGGTGCTCGATCGTGCCATGTTCGCGCTCGCGGATGAGCGCTGCGCCGGTGAGCACGATGGAGAGCATCGTCACTTCGTTGATGATGCCCATGATGCCGCCGAACCAGGATTTGTTCAATTCCTGGTTGAAGCGGATACGCAAGCTGAGCTCCACGGGCTGGCGTTCCTGCGCCTTGTGGCGAGCGACGTAGGCCGCGATCTCTTCATTGACGATGGTCTGCACGTAGCCGCTGCCGGTGAACGCCTGGCTCATCCGGGTGGCGTCGACGTTGAGCTGGATCGTCGGTTTCTTGCCGGCCATCACGTCGCGCTCGAAATCCGGCGGGATGTCGAGCGCGAACGTATCCAGCCCTCGGTCCATGCGCGCGTCCATCGTGGCGGTGTCGATGCGCTCCGGCGGCAGAAAATACGGCGGATAGAGGGCATGGAGGATGCGTTCGGAGAGCTGCGAACGATCCTCGTCCACCACGGCGATCGGCGCCTTGTTGAGCGTTTCGGGAATCGACGTGGCCTGCGAATGGATGGAGAAAGTGAAGACATAGAGGATCAGCACCAGCAGCACCGGGTCGCGTCCCAGACTGTAGAACTCTTTGATGCCGAGATGCCAGACGTGGGACCAGCGCACGGTTCAACGCTCCTGTTTGCGCAGCAGTGCCGCCGACAAGCCAAAGAGGATGGGCCAGGCGAGCGCGAGCGGTACGAAGGCGTCGGTGAGATCGCGGAAGTGCAGCGCTTTCGAGAACGTACCGCGGGAGATGACCACGAAGTGGGTGGTCGGATAGATTTCGCCGATCAGCCGACCTCCGCCCTCGAGCGAGGAGACCGGATCGATGAGGCCCGAGAATTGCGTCGCCGGCAGCAGTGTGAGCACCGCCGTGGCGAAGAGCGCCGCGATCTGGCTGCGCATGAAACTCGAGATCAATATACCCAAGGCGGTCGAGGCCATGACATACAAGATTGCACCCAGGAACAGCGCCAGGTAGCTTCCCTTGACGGGCACGCGAAAGACGAATTCGGCCAGCGCGAGCAGCAGCACGAAGCTGAGGAGGGAGAGAATCACGTAGGGGATTTGCTTGCCGAGGAGGAATTCCATCCTCGTCGTCGGGGTGACATAGAAGTTGGTGATCGACCCCAGTTCCTTTTCGCGTACGATCGCCAAGGCGGCGAGCATCGCCGGAATGAGCATCAGTAGCAGCGGGATGACTGCGGGTACTATCGAGACGATGCTCTTCACGTCCGGGTTGTAGCGGAAACGGATCTCGATCGTGGCCAGCGTCGGGTCGGGCAAGTGACGTTCGCGCGCTTGTGTCTGGAGCCACTGCGCGTGAATGCCCTGGACATAGGCACGGATCGTTTCCGCGCGCGAAGGCATCGCCCCGTCGATCCACGCTCCGACCTCCACCGGTTTGCCGTGCGCGAGGTCGCGTGCAAAGCCCGGCGGGATCTCGACCGCCAGACCCAGTTTGCCCGAGCGCATTCGCCGGTCCATTTCTTCGTAGTCGGCGATCGGAGGCTGCTCGCTGAAATAGCGCGAACCGGCCAGATTGAGGGCGTACGACTGGCTCAGCGTGGTCTGGTCGCGATCGAGGACGGCGAAGGTCAGATCCTCCACGTCCATGGTGATGCCAAAGCCCATCACCAGCATCAAGATGGCGTTGCCCACCAGCGCCAGCGACAGGCGGATCGGGTCGCGACGCAGTTCCAGAGCTTCGCGCACCAGGTAGCTCAGCATCCGGCGCAGGCTGAAAAAGGAGGTGGTGTGCGTCGTTCCCCGCACCGGCGCTTTTTCGGTCAGACCCGCCGTGCGTTTGCGTTCTTCGCCGCTCATGGCGGTCGACCCTTGGGTATCGTCGGCCTGTTGCCCCTCTTGTGCAGCCCGTTCCAGATGGTCGATGAAGGCCGCTTCGAGCGACTCGTGACCGCCCTCGCGCACGATCTCGGCCGGCGCTCCCGTGACGAGCACTTTCCCGGCATGCATCAGCGAGATGCGGTCGCAGCGCTCCGCCTCGTTCATGAAATGGGTGGAGATGAAGATCGTCACGCCGTCGCGGCGCGACAGCTCGAGCAAGAGGTTCCAGAACCCGTCGCGCGCCACCGGGTCGACCCCCGAGGTCGGCTCGTCGAGGATCAATATTTTCGGTCGATGGATGACGGCGGCCGCGAGCGACAGCCGCTGCCGATGTCCCAGGGGCAGTGAAGGGGGAAGGGCGTCGATGATTCGCGAGAGTCCGAAGCGCTGCACCACTTCCTGGACGTAATCGGCGATCTTCTCCTTGGGGATGCCGTAGAGCCGCGCGTGCAGCTCGAGGTTCTGCCGCACCGTGAGCTCGTCGTAGAGCGAAAAGGACTGCGACATGTAGCCCACTTGGCGGCGCGTATCGATGTCGCGCGGGTCGACTTCCTTGCCGAAGAGCCAGGCCTTGCCCTCGGAGGGCGTGAGTAGCCCGGCGAGCATCTTCATCGTCGTCGTCTTGCCGCAACCGTTCGAGCCAAGAAAGCCGAAGATCTCGCCACGGCGGATGCGAAAGCTGACGTGGTCGACGGCAACGAAATTGCCAAAACGCATCGTCAGATCTTTCGCCTCGATGGCGATCTCTTCGTCGCCCCGCTCGGGTAGCGATCCGATTTCGACGGGTCGATATCCCCGGCGCTTCTCTTCCGGTAGCAGCGCGATGAAGGCCTGTTCCAGGTTGTCGCTACCGGTCTGCTCGAGCAATTCCTGCGGCGAGCCGGTGGCGAGTACTTTTCCCTCGTCCATGGCCACGAGCCAGTCGAAGCGCGCCGCCTCCTCCATGTAGGCGGTGGCCACGATCACGCTCATGTCTTCCCGCGCGGCGCGAATGTCGTCGATGAGCGCCCAGAACTGCCGGCGAGACAGGGGGTCGACGCCGGTGGTCGGCTCGTCGAGGATCAAGAGCTCGGGATCGTGGATGAGGGCGCAACATAGGCCGAGCTTCTGCTTCATGCCGCCCGAGAGTTTGCCGGCGGGTCGATCGAGAAAAGGGAAGAGCCCCGTGGCGCGCGTGAGCTGCTCGATGCGCCGTTTGCGCTCGGCCGCGTCGTGGCCGAAGAGGCGGCCGAAGAAGTCGATGTTCTCCGCCACGGAGAGCGTCGGATAGAGGTTCTTGCCCAAGCCCTGGGGCATGTAGGCGATGTTGGGACAGACCCGCAATCGGTGGCGAGGGTCGGCCATGTCTCCGCCCAGCACCCACACCTTGCCTTGCTGAATGGCGCGAGCCCCGGAGATGAGCGAGAGAAGGCTGGATTTCCCTACCCCGTCGGGGCCGATGAATCCGACGCGGCAGCCGGCGGGGATGTCGAGGTCCACCCCGTCGAGTGCGCGCGTCTTGCCATAGGTGAGCGCGACTCCCTGCAGCCGCGCAACCGGCTCTCCCATCACGGCACCTTCACTTGAAGTTCCGGTGGCCAGTCACGCTGGGGATCGATCTTCACCCAGGCCACTCCGGGCAGGCCCGTCTTCACCTGCGGCAAGTGCTGACGCAGCAGCTCGGGGTCGATGCTGGCCTTGACGCGGAACATGAGCTTTTGCCGCTCTTCGGCCGTCTCCACCGTCTTGGGCGTGAATTGCGCCACGTCGGAGACGAAGGTCGCCTTGGCCGGAATCACGTACTGGGGAAAGGCATCGAGCACGAGCCGCACTTCACTGCCGACGGCCACTTTGCCCGAAACCTGGGTGGGCAGAAAGAACGTCATATAGACGTCGGAGAGATCGACGACGTTGAGCACCGCTCCGCCGACACCGACCACCTCGCCTGGCTGCATCACGCGGTACTGCACGCGGCCGCTGCGCGGCGCCTTGAGCTGGCTGTCATCGATGTCGGCCTGGATGCGCTCGATGCTTGCCTGCGCCGCGGCCACCTGGGCTTCGGCCGCGGCGATCGCCGAGCGTGCCTGCACCACCGCAGCCTGCGCCGCCCGCACCTGGGCGCGGGCCGAGACCACCGCGGCTTCGCCTGCCGTCACTGCGGCCGCATCCTGGTCGAGCTTGGATTGGGCCGCCATCTTGGCCTGGGCAAGCTCTCTGGTGCGCGCGAGCTGCTTGCGGTTGTAATCGAGGTCGGCCAGGCGCTGCGCCACCACCGCTTCGGCCGCCGCCTGATCGGCCTCACGCTGGGCGAGCGTGCCGCGGCTCGTCTCCAGGTCGCGCTTGGCGCGTTCCCACTGCGCCTGCGCCTCGCGCAATTGGGCCTCGAGCACGCTGGTATCGATCTGGGCCACGATCTGCCCTTCAGTGACGAGATCGCCCTCATCCACGGTGATGGAGGCGATGCGCCCGGCGATCTTGGCGGCAATGTTGACATCGGTCGCCTCGATCCGGCCGTTGCTCGATACTAGCCCGTCGTGTTGGCGCGAAAGTTCGACGCGCAGCCAGATCCAGAATCCAAGCGCGATGAGAAGCAGGATCAAGCCGATACGCGTGAGCCAAGGCTTCAGGGAAGTGTTCATGGACATGCCTGTAAAAAGGAAGGAGAGACGGCGATCGTCATGGACATGGCAAGGGTGCCGGCGTGATGGGTTCGTTATATAGCGGCATTCCGGGAGCGTCAACCCCGAGTCCTTTTTTCCTGCCGTCACGGCGTTGACATTCGCCCCAAATTCGTACACAATGCCGCTTCTTGCGGAGGGGTACCCAAGCGGTCAACGGGAGCAGACTGTAAATCTGCCGGCTCAGCCTTCGTAGGTTCGAATCCTACCCCCTCCAAGTGAATACGAAACCGGCTGCGGGTGTCGAGCGGGTGTAGCTCAATGGTAGAGCAGAAGCCTTCCAAGCTTAAGACGAGGGTTCGATTCCCTTCACCCGCTCCAGTTCGTCGGGCATTGCCCATGTAGCTCAGTGGTAGAGCACTCCCTTGGTAAGGGAGAGGTCACGTGTTCGATCCACGTCATGGGCACCAACCCTTACTGCGCCGTCGGCTGGGCCGTCGGTAGGCAGATTCGAGACGATAGGGGTCTTTCATGGCAAAAGCGAAGTTTGAGCGCACGAAGCCGCACGTGAATGTGGGCACGATCGGTCACGTGGACCATGGGAAGACGACGCTGACGGCGGCGCTGACCTCGGTGCTGTCGAAGTACTACGGAGGCGAGGCGAAGAAGTACGACGACATTGACGCGGCGCCGGAAGAGAAGGCTCGCGGGATCACGATCAACACCTCGCACGTCGAATACGAGACGGAGAAGCGCCACTATGCGCACGTCGACTGCCCGGGTCACGCCGACTACGTCAAGAACATGATCACCGGTGCGGCGCAGATGGACGGAGCCATTTTGGTGGTTTCGGCCGCCGACGGCCCGATGCCGCAGACGCGCGAGCACATCCTGCTGGCGCGTCAGGTGGGCGTGCCCTACATCGTCGTCTACATGAACAAATGCGACATGGTCGACGATCCCGAGCTCCTCGAGCTCGTGGAAATGGAAGTGCGCGAGCTGCTCTCCAAGTACGACTTCCCCGGTGACGAAGTTCCGGTGATCAAAGGCTCCGCGCTCAAGGCGCTCGAAGGCGACCAGAGCGAGATCGGCGAGCCCTCGATCCTCAAGCTCGCCGAAGCGCTCGACACCTACATTCCCACGCCCGAGCGCGCCATCGACAAGCCCTTCCTTCTGCCGATCGAAGACGTCTTCTCCATCTCCGGTCGCGGCACGGTGGTCACGGGCCGGGTCGAGCGCGGCATCGTCAAGGTCGGCGACGAAGTCGAGATCGTCGGTCTGCGCCCGACGCAGAAGACCACGGTCACGGGCGTGGAGATGTTCCGCAAGCTCCTCGATCAGGGGCAAGCGGGCGACAACGTCGGGGTGCTGCTGCGCGGCACCAAGCGCGAAGACGTCGAGCGCGGTCAGGTACTCGCCAAGCCCGGGACGATCACGCCGCACACCCACTTCGAGTGCGAAGTGTACGTGCTCTCCAAGGAAGAAGGCGGGCGTCACACGCCGTTTTTCAGCAACTACCGGCCGCAGTTCTACTTCCGTACCACGGACGTCACCGGCGCGATCAAGCTGCCCGAAGGGGTGGAGATGGTGATGCCGGGTGACAACGTGAAGCTGGAAGTGAAGCTGATCGCCCCGATCGCGATGGAAGAAGGCTTGCGCTTCGCCATCCGTGAAGGCGGCCGCACCGTCGGTGCCGGCGTCGTCTCCAAGATCATCGAGTAAGTATCCGGTCTTAACCCCGCCGGGATTCGTTCCGGCGGCCGCAGGGGCATAGCTCAATTGGTAGAGCATCGGTCTCCAAAACCGAAGGTTGGGGGTTCGATTCCCTCTGCCCCTGCCATCATTTCTTCGACGGACAACCCGGATCCATGGATCGTCTCAAATATCTGATCGCGCTGCTGCTGCTTGCGGCCGGCATCGCCGGCTACTACGTTTTCGGCGAATGGCCGCTCGTCGCGCGGGCCGCGGTCGTCATCGCCGGTACGCTCGCCGCGGCCGCCGTCGTGCTTTTCGCCACTCCTGCGGGGGCGCGTTTCCTCGAGTTCTGGCGCGGTACGCTCGCCGAGGTGCGTAAGGTCGCCTGGCCGTCGCGCAAGGAGACGATCCAATCCACGTTGGTCGTGTTTGCCTTCGTCACGACGATGGCGCTTTTCTTGTGGCTGACCGACAAGACCCTGGAGTGGGTCTTGTACGACTTGATCCTCGGGTGGAAGTGATGGCCAAGCGCTGGTATGTCGTACAGGCCCATGCGGGCTATGAAAAACAGGTGCAAAAGGCCCTGCAGGAGCGGATCAAGCGCGCCGGCATGGAAGACCTCTTTGGCCGCATCCTCGTGCCCGTGGAAAAAGTCGTCGAGATGCGCTCTGGCCAGAAGACCGAGACCGAGCGCAAGTTCTATCCCGGCTACGTGCTCGTCGAAATGGAGATGAACGACGACACCTGGCATCTGGTCAGATCCTTGCCCAAGGTGTCCGGGTTCGTCGGCGGTACGCCCACCAAGCCTGCCCCCATCCCCGAGCGCGACGTCGAGAAAATCCTGCAGCAGATGCAGGAGGGCGGCGAGAAACCGCGTCCGCGCATCGTCTTCGAGCCGGGCGAGGTGGTGCGCATCAAAGAAGGGCCTTTTGCGGATTTCATGGGCACGGTGGAAGAGGTGGACTACGATCGCAGCCGCCTGACGGTGGCCGTGACCATCTTCGGCCGCGCCACCCCGGTTCAACTGGAATTTTCTCAGGTCGAGAAGACCTGAGAGATCGCGGCACCGCCGCACCCCGAGGAGCCGCCGTAACGGGCGGCGTTCGCACTCACATCTGGAGTCTCATTCATGGCGAAGAAAATCGTCGGCTATATCAAACTGCAAGTGCCGGCGGGCAAGGCCAACCCCAGCCCCCCGATCGGCCCCGCGCTCGGCCAGCGCGGCCTCAACATCATGGAATTCTGCAAGGCCTTCAACGCCCGCACGCAGGGCATGGAGCCGGGCTTGCCGATTCCGGTGATCATCACCGCCTATTCGGACAAGTCCTTCACGTTCATCTTGAAGACCCCGCCGGCCACCATCCTCATCAAGAAGGCCGTCGGCATCCAGAAGGGTTCGGCCAAGCCGCACGTCGACAAGGTCGGCAAGATCACTCGGGCCCAGCTCGAAGAGATTGCCAAGACCAAGATGCCGGACCTCACCGCGGCGGACATGGATGCGGCGGTGCGCACCATCGCCGGCTCTGCGCGCAGCATGGGCGTGACTGTGGAGGGGGTGTGACATGGCCAAGCTCAGCAAACGCATGCGTGCCATCAAAGAGAAGGTCGATCGCAACCGCGCCTATTCCCTGAGCGAGGCGCTCGCGCTTGCCAAGGAGACGGCGCTGGCCAAGTTCGACGAGTCGATCGACATCGCCGTCAATCTGGGCGTCGATCCGCGCAAATCCGACCAGGTGGTGCGCGGCGCCGTCGTGCTGCCCGCCGGGACCGGCAAGTCGGTGCGCGTGGCCGTCTTCGCCCAAGGGCCCAAGGCCGAGGAAGCCAAGGCCGCCGGAGCCGATCTCGTCGGCATGGAAGATCTCGCCGAACAGGTCAAAGCGGGCAAGATCGACTTCGACGTGTGCATCGCCTCGCCCGACGCCATGCGTGTGGTCGGCCAGCTCGGCCAGATCCTCGGTCCGCGCGGGCTCATGCCCAACCCGAAAGTCGGTACCGTCACGCCCGACGTCGCCACCGCAGTGAAGAATGCCAAGGCGGGCCAAGTTCAGTTCCGCACCGACAAATACGGCATCGTGCACGCCTCCATCGGGCGCGCCTCCTTTGCCGTGGAGGCGCTCGAGCAGAACGCCAAGGCGCTCGTCGATGCCCTCCTGAAGGCCAAGCCGGCGGCGGTGAAAGGATCCTACCTGCGCAAGCTCGCCGTCTCGAGCACCATGGGGGTGGGCATCAAGGTCGACCCGGCCTCGGCCGTGCAGGCGTAAAAAAGAACTTTGGGCCGTCGCGGCGGTTCGCCGTCGCGGCGGGTTGTCAAAGACCGCTGGGGGTTTTCGCCTCAAACGCATCGTTGCGATGCGCCCAGCGCAGATGGCGTCACCCGAAGCAGGAACTTTCCGGTTTGCCGGAACCGCTCCTGATGAAGGTCGCCGTGGCGCATCCCGGAAACGGGGTGCAGTAACCGTAGGAGTAGACCGTGGGACTCAATCTCGACGAGAAGAAGGCGATAGTCGCCGAAGTCGCGGCCCAGGTGGCCGGGGCGGGGGCGATCATCGTCGCCGAGTACCGTGGTCTCGAAGTCGCGCAAATCACCGAGCTGCGCAAGCGGGCACGCCAATCCGGCGTTTACCTGCGCGTGCTGAAGAACACCCTGGTGCGCCGGGCGCTCGCTGGCACTCCCTTCGAGTGCCTTGCCGATCGCCTCGTCGGCCCCCTGATCTATGGCATCGCCAAGGATCCGGTGGCCTGCGCCAAGGTGTTGTTCGACTTTGCGAAAGACGCCGAAAAGCTCGTGATCAAGGGCGGCGCCATGCCCAACTACCCGCTCGATGCGGCGGGAGTGAAAGCCCTGGCGTCCATGCCGAGCCGCGAAGAGCTGCTCGCCACCTTGGTCGGTACGCTGCAGGCGCCGATCGCCAAGTTCGTGCGCACGCTCAACGAGGTGCCCAGCAAGTTCGTGCGCACGCTCGCCGCGGTGCGCGACGCGAAAGAGACCGCTTGACCCCTTCGTAACCCTTTTGCCTCCCGGGCGAAACCTATCAGGAGTGAATCATGGCTTTGACGAAAGAAGAAATCCTCGACGCGATCGCCAGCATGTCGGTGCTCGAACTCTCCGAGCTCATCAAGGCGATGGAAGAGAAATTCGGCGTCTCCGCCGCTGCCGCCGTGGCCGTGGCGGCTGCTCCGGCCGCTGGCGGCGCCGCTGCCGCGCCGGCCGCCGAAGAGAAGACCGAGTTCGACGTGATCCTGCAAGAAGCCGGCGCGAAGAAAGTCGAGGTCATCAAGATCGTGCGCGCGGCCACGGGCCTTGGCCTCAAGGAAGCCAAGGATCTCGTCGACGGTGCGCCCAAGCCCGTCAAGGAAGGTATCTCCAAAGACGAAGCCGAAAAACTCAAGAAAGAGCTCGAAGCCGCCGGTGCCAAGGTCGAAATCAAGTAATCGCCTCGCAGCCGTGCAGGAGGCTGGCGCCCCTTGGGCGTCAGCCTTTTCGCGCTTGTGCCTCGAGAAAACGGCACCGAGCCCGTCGCTGGCGGGCTGAGTCCCGTTTTCTCCCCCACGTCCGACATTGCCTGGAGCACTCATGGCGTACTCTTACACCGAAAGGAAACGCATCCGCAAGAGCTTTGCCAAGCGCAAGCCCATTTTGGATGTCCCGTTTTTGCTGGCTACCCAGGTCGATTCCTACGCCGAATTCCTTCAGCTCGGGGTGCCGCCCGAGCAGCGTGAAAACAAGGGGCTGCAGGCCGCGTTCCAGTCCATTTTCCCCATCGTCAGCGTCACCGGCAACGCCCGCCTCGAATTCGTCCAATATTTCCTTGGCGAACCGGTGTTCGACGTCAAGGAATGCCAGCTGCGAGGACTCACGTACTGCGTTCCGCTGCGCGCGCGCGTGCGCCTGGTGCTGCTCGACCGGGCCACCAACTACGAAACGGTCAAGGAAGTGAAGGAGCAGGAAGTGTTCATGGGCGAGATCCCGCTCATGACCGAGAACGGCTCTTTCATCATCAACGGAACCGAACGCGTCATCGTCTCGCAACTGCACCGCTCGCCCGGCGTCTTCTTCGAGCACGACAAGGGCAAGACCCACTCCTCCGGCAAGCTCCTTTTCTCGGCGCGCATCATCCCCTACCGTGGCTCCTGGATCGACTTCGAGTTCGACCCGAAGGACTGCCTCTACTTCCGCATCGACCGGCGGCGCAAGATGCCGGTCACGGTGCTGCTGCGCGCCATCGGCATGACCACGGAACAGATCCTCGAGACCTTCCACGATTTCGAAGACTTCCGCATCGAAAACGGCCGCTTCTTCTACCGCATCGTGCCCGAACGGCTCAAGGGTGAGATCGCGCGCTTCGAGATTCGCGACGCCGAGGGCAATGTCATCATTGCCAAAGACAAGCGCATCAATGCCAAGAACGTGCGCGATCTCAAGCGCGCGGGCATCGAGGAAGTGGAGGTCGACGACGAATTCCTGCTGGGGCGCATCATCGCGCGGGAACTGGTCGACCCTGAAACCGGCGAGATCATTGCGCACGCCAACGACGAGATCACCGAAGAGGTGGTCGAGCGCCTGCGCCAATCCTCGCTCAAGGGATTCCAGACCCTGCTCGTCAACGACCTCGACCGCGGCCCTTACATCTCCCAGACCCTGCGGCTGGACGACACCACCGACGCCTGGTCGGCCAAGGTGGCGATCTACCGCATGATGCGCCCCGGCGAGCCGCCCACCGAGGAGGCGGTCGAAAACCTCTTCCAGGGACTCTTCTATTCGCCCGATCGCTACGATCTCTCGGCGGTGGGGCGCATGAAGTTCAACAGCCGCGCCTATCCGCCGCTCGAGCAGCTCGATCCCAATTCGCCCGACTGGATCAAGCGTTTCTTCGAGCGTGTCGGTCCCAGGGGTGCAGAGGGCAAGGGGACGCTGGACAATGAAGACCTCATCGCCGTGATCGCGCTCCTCGTCGAGCTGCGCAATGGTCACGGCGAGGTCGACGACATCGACCACCTCGGCAACCGCCGCGTGCGCTGCGTCGGGGAACTGGCGGAGAACCAGTTCCGTGCCGGGCTCGCCCGAGTCGAGCGCGCCGTCAAGGAGCGTCTGGTGCAGGCCGAGGCCGAAAACCTCATGCCGCACGACCTCATCAATGCCAAGCCGATCTCGGCGGCAATCAAGGAGTTCTTCGGTTCGAGCCAGCTTTCCCAGTTCATGGACCAGACGAACCCGCTCTCCGAGATCACGCACAAGCGGCGCGTCTCGGCGCTCGGCCCCGGCGGTTTGACGCGCGAGCGTGCAGGGTTCGAAGTGCGCGACGTGCACCCCACCCACTATGGGCGCCTGTGCCCGATCGAGACCCCAGAAGGCCCCAACATCGGCCTCATCAACTCGCTGGCGGTCTATGCCCGAACCAACAAGTACGGCTTCATCGAGACGCCGTACCGCAAGGTGATCGACGGGCGGGTCACCAATGAAGTAGTCTATATGTCGGCCATCGAGGAAGGTTCCTACGTCATCGCCCAGGCGAACTCGGAAGTCGACGCCGAAGGCCGGCTCACCGGCGCACTCGTCTCCTGCCGGCAGAGAGGCGAATTCGTCATGGTGCCGCCGGAGCAGGTGCAGTTGATGGACGTGGCGCCGCAGCAGATCGTCTCGGTGGCTGCCTCTCTCATCCCCTTCCTCGAGCACGACGACGCCAACCGGGCGCTCATGGGCGCGAACATGCAGCGCCAGGCCGTGCCCTGCCTGCGCCCGGAAAAACCCCTGGTGGGCACCGGCATGGAGCGCATCGCCGCGGCCGACTCCGGCACGGTCGTGCGCGCGCGCCGCGGCGGCGTGGTCGATTACGTCGACGCCAAGCGCATCGTCGTGCGCGTGCATGACGACGAAACCTCTCCGGGCGAAGTCGGGGTCGACATCTACAACCTCACCAAATTCACGCGCTCCAACCAGAACACCAACATCAGCCAGCGGCCCATCGTGCGCAAGGGCGACGTGATCGCTTCCGGCGACATCATCGCCGACGGTGCCTCTACCGACCTCGGTGAGCTCGCCCTGGGGCAGAACGTGCTCGTGGCCTTCATGCCCTGGAACGGCTACAACTTCGAGGACTCCATCCTCATCTCCGAGCGCGTGGTGGCCGAGGATCGCTTCACCTCGATCCACATCGAGGAGCTCACGGTCGTGGCGCGCGACACCAAGCTCGGACCCGAGGAGATCACACGCGACATCGCCTCCCTTGGCGAAGCGCAGCTTGGCCGGCTCGACGAATCCGGCATCATCCACATCGGCGCCGAGGTCAAGGCGGGCGACGTGCTGGTGGGTAAGGTCACGCCCAAGGGCGAGGCCCAGCTCACGCCGGAAGAAAAACTGCTGCGGGCGATCTTCGGCGAGAAAGCTTCCGACGTGAAGGACTCCTCGCTGCGTGTGCCCACCGGCATGAGCGGCACCGTCATCGACGTGCTCGTTTTCACCCGCGAAGGCATCGAGCGCGACAAGCGGGCGCAGTCCATCATCGACGACCAGCTGCGGGCCTATCGCAAGGACCTCAACGACCAGATGCGCATCTTCGAGCGCGATGCCTTCCAGCGCGTGCGCCGTCTGCTCGTCGGCCAGAAGGCCAACGGCGGTCCCAAGCGTCTGGCCAAAGGCAGCGTGATCGACGAGGCCTATCTCGATGCGATCGAACCGCATCAGTGGTTCGACATCCGCGTTGAGGACGAGACGCTCGCTGCCCAGCTCGAAGCCGTGCGCGAGGGCCTGGAGAAAATGCGCAAGGCCTTCGACGAAGCCTTCGAGCACAAGCGGCGCAAGCTCACCCAGGGCGACGAGCTGCCCCCGGGTGTGCTCAAGATGGTCAAAGTCTATCTCGCCGTCAAGCGCCGTCTGCAGCCTGGCGACAAGATGGCCGGCCGTCACGGCAACAAAGGCGTGGTCTCCAAGATCGTTCCGGTCGAGGACATGCCGTTCATGGCCGACGGGCGCCCCGTCGACATCGTCCTGAACCCCTTGGGCGTGCCCTCGCGCATGAACATCGGCCAGATCCTCGAAACCCATCTCGGCCGTGCCGCCCGGGCGCTGGGCGAGCGCATCGGCGAGATGCTGCGCCGTCAGGCGGCGGTGCAGGAAGTGCGCGACTTCCTCGAGAAAATCTACAACGAGCGCGGCCACAGCGAGGCGCTCGGCGAGCTCAGCGACGAGGAACTCCTCGAGATGGCGCGCAACCTCGAAAAAGGCGTGCCTTTTGCCTCGCCCGTTTTCGAGGGGGCGGCGGAAGAGGACATCGCCGCCATGTTCCGGCTCGCCGGCATCGAGGGAACCGAGCAGGTCACGCTCTACGACGGCCAGACGGGCGAACCTTTCGAGCGCCCCGTCACGGTGGGCTACAAGCACATGCTGAAGCTGCACCACCTCGTCGACGACAAGATGCACGCGCGCTCCACCGGTCCGTACTCGCTGGTGACGCAGCAGCCGCTCGGCGGCAAGGCGCAGTTCGGCGGTCAGCGCTTCGGCGAGATGGAGGTCTGGGCGCTGGAAGCCTACGGCGCAGCCTACACCCTGCAAGAGATGCTCACCGTCAAGTCCGACGACGTGGTCGGCCGAACCAAGGTCTACGAGAGCATCGTCAAGGGCGAGCACCGCATCATCGCCGGCATGCCCGAGTCCTTCAACGTGCTGTTGAAGGAAATCCGCTCGCTCGCGCTCGACATCGATCTGGAACGCTATTGATCAGGCGGCTCTATTCCGCCAGGAGAATTCATCCATGACTAGCTTGCTCGCCGATCTGTTCAAACAGTCGCTGCCGCAGGAAAACGAGTTCGATGCGATCACCATCCGGCTCGCTTCGCCGGAGAAGATCCGCTCGTGGTCCTATGGCGAAGTCAAGAAGCCCGAGACCATCAACTACCGCACCTTCAAGCCCGAGCGCGACGGCCTCTTCTGCGCCAAGATCTTCGGCCCGATCAAGGACTACGAGTGCCTGTGCGGCAAGTATAAGCGGCTCAAGTACCGCGGCGTGATCTGCGAGAAGTGCGGCGTCGAGGTGACCGTGTCGCGCGTTCGCCGCGAGCGTATGGGGCACATCGAGCTCGCATCGCCCGTCTCTCACATCTGGTTCCTGAAGAGCCTGCCGAGCCGCCTCGGGCTGGTGCTCGACATGACGCTGCGCGACATCGAGCGCATCCTCTACTTCGAGGCCTACGTCGTCATCGAGCCGGGGCTTACGCCGCTCAACCGCGGTCAGCTCATGACCGAAGAGCAGTATCATGCCGCCTTCGAGGAGTACGGCGACGACTTCGTGGCCATGATGGGGGCCGAAGCCATCCGCGAACTCCTGCGCACGCTCGACATCAAGCGCGAGATCGAGAAGCTGCGCGGCGAGCTCGAAACCACCGGGTCGGATGCCAAGATCAAGAAGATCAGCAAGCGGCTCAAGGTGCTGGAAGCCTTCAACAAGAGCGGAATGCGCCCCGAGTGGATGATCCTCGAGGTGCTGCCCGTGCTGCCGCCCGATCTGCGTCCGCTCGTGCCGCTCGACGGCGGGCGCTTCGCCACCTCGGATCTCAACGATCTCTACCGCCGCGTCATCAACCGTAACAACCGACTCAAGCGCCTGCTCGAACTCAAGGCACCCGACATCATCGTGTGCAACGAGAAGCGCATGCTGCAGGAGGCGGTCGACTCCCTGCTGGACAACGGCCGGCGCGGCAAGGCGATGACCGGCCCCAACAAGCGGCCGCTCAAGTCGCTCGCCGACATGATCAAGGGCAAGGGCGGGCGTTTCCGCCAGAACCTGCTCGGCAAGCGGGTGGATTACTCCGGCCGTTCGGTCATCGTCGTCGGTCCGCAGCTGAAGCTGCACCAGTGCGGCCTGCCCAAGCTCATGGCGCTCGAGCTCTTCAAGCCCTTCATCTTCAACCGGCTGGAGAAACTCGGCTACGCCACCACCATCAAGCAGGCCAAGAAGATGGTGGAGAACCAGGAGCCGGTGGTCTGGGACATCCTCGAAGAGGTGATCTACGAGCACCCGGTGCTGCTCAACCGGGCGCCGACCCTGCACCGCCTGGGCATCCAGGCCTTCGAGCCGGTGCTCATCGAGGGCAAGGCGATCCAGCTGCACCCGCTGGTGTGTACGGCGTTCAACGCCGACTTCGACGGCGACCAGATGGCCGTGCACGTGCCGCTGTCGCTCGAAGCCCAGCTCGAGGCGCGCACCCTCATGCTCGCCTCCAACAACGTGCTCTCGCCGGCCAACGGTGAGCCCATCATCGTCCCGTCGCAGGACATCGTGCTGGGGCTTTATTACGCCACGCGCGAATCCGCCGTGGCCAAGGGCAGCGGCATGATGTTCGCCGACGTGGGGGAAGTCAAGCGCGCCTTAGAGATGGGGCAGGTATCGCTGCATGCGCGCGTCACCGTGCGTATCAAGGAGTACGACCTCGGGCCCGACGGCGAGCCCGTCGAGCGCATCACGCGGCGCGAGACCACCGTGGGCCGGGCGATCCTCTCCGAGATCCTGCCTGCCGGCCTGCCGTTCGAGCTCATCGACCAGCCGCTCAAGAAGAAGACCATCTCCAAGCTCATCAACCACGCCTACCGCAACTGCGGGCTCAAAGCCACGGTGATCTTCGCCGACAAGCTGATGACGACCGGTTATCGGCTCGCCACCCGCGGCGGCATCTCCATCGCCATCAAGGACCTGCTCGTCCCACCGCAGAAAGAGGAGATCATCCGCAAGGCCGAGGAAGAGGTCAAGGAGATCGCCCAGCAGTACGCCTCGGGTCTGGTGACGGCGGCCGAGCGCTACAACAAGGTGGTCGACATCTGGGGCCGGGCGGCCGATCTGGTGGCCAAGGCGATGATGGAGCAGCTCGCCAAGGAGAAGATCGTCACCGAAGAGGGCGAGGTGATCGAGCAGGAGTCCTTCAACTCCATCTACATGATGGCCGACTCGGGGGCGCGGGGTTCCGCTGCTCAGATCCGGCAGCTGGCCGGGATGCGGGGTCTCATGGCCAAACCCGACGGCTCGATCATCGAGACGCCCATCACCACCAACTTCCGCGAGGGCCTCAACGTCCTGCAATACTTCATCTCCACGCACGGCGCGCGCAAGGGCCTGGCCGACACGGCGCTGAAAACTGCCAACTCGGGCTACCTCACGCGGCGCCTGGTCGACGTCACGCAGGATCTGGTCGTCACCGAAGACGACTGCGGCACGCACGAAGGCTTCGCGATGAAAGCCCTCATCGAAGGGGGCGAGGTCATCGAGCCGCTGCGCGACCGCATCCTCGGGCGCGTGGCCGCCGACGACATCATCGATCCCGACACGCAGGCCACGCTCATCGAGGCCGGCACTCTGCTCGACGAGAAACTCGTGGCGCTCATCGACGAGAAGGGGATCGACGAAGTCAAGGTACGCAGCCCGCTCACCTGCCACACTCACTTCGGGGTGTGCGCCAAGTGCTACGGGCGCGACCTCGGCCGCGGCGGGCTGGTCAACGTCGGCGAGGCGATCGGCGTCATCGCCGCGCAGTCGATCGGCGAGCCGGGCACGCAGCTCACCATGCGGACCTTCCACGTGGGCGGGGCCGCCTCGCGGGCGGCCGCAGTCTCGGGGGTGGAAGCCAAGTCGGGCGGCACGGTGCGTTTCTCGCCCAACATGCGCTACGTGGTCAACGAGCGGGGGGAAAAGATCGTCATCGCCCGCTCGGCCGAAGTGCTGATCCTCGACGACGCCGGCCGCGAGCGCGAGCGCCACAAGGTTCCTTATGGTGCGACGCTGCACGTCGATGACGGACAGGCGGTGAAGGCCGGCGTCAAGCTCGCCTCCTGGGATCCGCACACCCGTCCGATCATCAGCGAATACGCCGGCACGGTGCGTTTCGACAACGTCGAAGAAGGCGTCACGGTCGCCAAGCAGGTCGACGAAGTCACCGGCCTGTCCACCCTGGTGGTGATCGACGCCAAGCAGCGCGGCAGCAGCGCCAAGATCGGCCGGCCGCAGATCCGCCTGCAGGACGAGGCGGGCAACGACGTGCTCATCCCCGGTACCGAGCATCCCTTCACCCTCAGTTTCCCGGTGGGGGCCATCATCACGGTGCGCGAAGGCCAGCACGTGGGCGTGGGTGAAGTGCTCGCCCGTATCCCGCAGGAATCGGCCAAGACGCGTGACATCACCGGTGGTCTGCCGCGCGTGGCCGAACTCTTCGAGGCCCGCTCGCCCAAGGACGCCGGAATGCTTGCCGAATACACTGGGACCGTCTCCTTCGGCAAGGAAACCAAGGGCAAACAACGGCTCATCATCACCGAACCGGACGGCACCACGCACGAGTTCCTCATTCCCAAGGAAAAGCATCTGCTGGTGCACGACGGCCAGGTGGTCAACCGCGGCGAGATCATCGTCGATGGGCCGGTCGATCCGCACGACATCCTGCGCCTGCAAGGAATCGAGGCACTCGCGCGCTACGTCATCGACGAGGTGCAGGACGTCTATCGCCTGCAGGGTGTGAAGATCAACGACAAGCACATCGAGGTGATCGTGCGGCAGATGCTGCGTCGCGTCGTCATCACGGATCCGGGCGACAGCCGCTTCCTGCGCGAGGAGCAGGTCGAACGCTCGGACGTGCTGATCGAAAACGCCCGCCTGGAGAAAGAGGGCAAGATCCCGGCGCGCTTCGAGAACGTTCTGCTCGGCATCACCAAGGCGTCGTTGTCTACCGACTCCTTCATCTCGGCGGCCTCCTTCCAGGAGACCACCCGGGTGCTCACCGAAGCCGCGATCATGGGCAAGCGCGACGAGCTGCGTGGGCTCAAGGAGAACGTCATCGTCGGGCGGCTCATTCCGGCGGGGACGGGTCTGGCGCATCATCGGGCGCGGCGTCAGCGCACCCAGCTGCAGTCGGCCGAGAGCGCCTGGGCCCAAATCACCACGGCTTCTGCCACTCCTGAGGCCGAAGCCTGATTCGGACGGGGTGCGCTTGACGCGCACCCCTTTTCAAGTTAACATCGCGCGTTTATCGAACCGGCCAATCGTAGTCGGGTCGCCGAATCGCCAACGAAGGAACGAACTATGCCGACGATCAACCAGCTCGTGCGCAAGCCGCGCACCCGGGTGCGGGAGAAGAGCAAGGTCCCTGCACTGGAATCCTGCCCGCAGAAGCGGGGTGTTTGTACCCGTGTTTATACCACCACGCCGAAGAAACCGAACTCGGCCCTGCGTAAGGTCGCCAAGGTGCGGCTCACCAACGGCTACGAAGTCATCGCTTACATCGGCGGGGAAGGGCACAATCTGCAAGAGCACTCGGTCGTGCTGATCCGCGGCGGTCGGGTCAAGGACCTCCCGGGTGTGCGTTACCACATCGTCCGTGGTTCGCTCGATTTGCAGGGCGTCAAGGATCGCAAACAGGCCCGTTCGAAATACGGCGCGAAGCGGCCCAAGAAAGCCTGATCGATTCGAAACGTCACCTAGAAATCACGAGAGGTCGAAATGCCCCGTCGTCGTGAAGTACCCAAACGCGAGATTCTGCCGGATCCGAAATTCGGCAACCAGAACGTCTCCAAATTCATCAACGTCATCATGGTCTCCGGCAAGAAGTCGGTGGCCGAGCGCATCGTCTATGGCGCTTTCGAGGCGATCGCCGCCAAGACGGGCAAAGATCCCGTGCAAGTCTTCGCTGCCGCAATCGAAAACGTCAAGCCGGTGGTCGAGGTCAAGAGCCGCCGCGTGGGCGGGGCCAACTACCAGGTCCCGGTCGAGGTGCGTCCTTCCCGCCGTCTGGCGCTGTCGATGCGCTGGCTGCGCGATGCCGCGCGCAAGCGCTCCGAGAAGTCCATGGCGCAGCGCCTGGCCAACGAGCTGCTCGAAGCCTCCGAAGGGCGCGGCGCGGCCATGAAGAAACGCGAGGAAGTGCACCGCATGGCCGAGGCCAACAAGGCGTTTGCGCATTACCGTTACTGATCGCAGGCGCACTGCGCGGGAAGCCCTTCTCCGGGCTTGCCCGCATTTCGTGTTTCTGGCGAACGACATTCTGGAACTCTTGGCGGGAAAAACGACGTGGCACGCAAAACACCCATCGAACGCTACCGTAACATCGGTATCTCGGCGCACATCGACGCCGGTAAAACCACGACCACCGAACGCATCCTGTTCTACACCGGGGTCAACCACAAGATCGGCGAGGTGCACGAAGGCGCCGCGACGATGGACTGGATGGAGCAGGAACAAGAGCGGGGCATTACCATCACTTCCGCCGCGACCACCTGCTTCTGGCGCGGCATGGACATGCAATTCCCCGAGCACCGCTTCAACATCATCGACACGCCGGGCCACGTCGACTTCACCATCGAAGTCGAGCGCTCGATGCGCGTGCTCGACGGGGCCTGCATGGTCTACTGCGCGGTAGGCGGCGTGCAACCCCAGTCCGAAACCGTCTGGCGTCAGGCTACCAAGTACAAAGTGCCGCGCCTGGCCTTCGTCAACAAGATGGACCGCCAGGGGGCCAATTTCTTCAAGGTCTACGATCAGATGCGCACCCGCCTCAAGGCGAACCCCGTGCCCATCGTGATCCCCATCGGTGCCGAGGATTCGTTCGCCGGCGTGGTCGACCTCATCAAGATGAAGGCGATCATCTGGGACGAGGCTTCCCAAGGCACCAAGTTCGAATACCGCGACATCCCGGCCGAGCTGAAGGATCAGGCGCAGGAGTGGCGTGAGAAGATGGTCGAGGCGGCCGCCGAGGCGAGCGAGGAGCTCATGAACGAGTACCTCGAAAACGGCGATCTGCCCGAGGCCAAGATCGTCCAGGGGCTGCGTCTGCGCACCATCGCCACCGAGATCCAGCCCATGCTGTGCGGCTCGGCCTTCAAGAACAAGGGCGTGCAGCGCATGCTCGACGCCGTGATCGAATTCCTGCCCTCTCCGGTCGACATTCCTCCGGTGCAGGGGACCGATCCCGACGGCAACGTCGTCGAGCGCCGTGCCGCCGACGACGAGAAGTTCTGCGCGCTCGCCTTCAAGCTGATGACCGATCCCTTCGTCGGCCAGCTCACCTTCCTGCGCGTCTATTCCGGTACGCTCAACTCCGGCGACACGGTGCTCAACGCCAACAAGAACAAAAAGGAGCGCATCGGCCGCCTGCTGCAGATGCACGCCAACGAGCGCAACGAAATCAAGGAAGTGCTCGCCGGGGACATCGCCGCCGCCGTGGGACTGAAAGAAGTCACCACCGGCGAGACCTTGTGCGATCCGAGCGCCCCGATCAAGCTCGAATCCATGGTCTTCCCCGAGCCGGTGATCCACGTCGCCGTCGAACCCAAGACCAAGAGCGACCAGGAAAAGATGGGGATCGCGCTGCAGCGCCTGGCGATGGAAGATCCATCTTTCCGCGTGCGCACCGACGAGGAATCCGGTCAAACCATCATCTCCGGCATGGGTGAGTTGCATCTCGAGATCATCGTCGATCGCATGCGTCGCGAGTTCAACGTCGAGTGCAACGTCGGTGCGCCCCAGGTGGCCTATCGCGAGACCATTCGTAAGTCGGTCGAGCAGGAAGGCAAGTTCGTCAAGCAAACGGGCGGCCGTGGTCAGTACGGTCACGTCTGGCTGCGCATCGAGCCGAACGAGGCGGGCAAAGGCTACGAGTTCATCGACGCCATCAAGGGCGGTGTCGTGCCCCGCGAATACATCCCGGCGGTCGACAAGGGGGTACAGGAGGCGCTGCAAAGCGGCGTACTCGCCGGTTTCCCCGTGGTCGACGTCAAGGTCACCCTCTTCGACGGTTCGTATCACGAAGTCGACTCCAACGAGAACGCCTTCAAGATGGCGGGCTCCATCGCCTTCAAGGAAGGGATGAAGAAGGCCAATCCGGTCCTGCTCGAACCCATCATGGCGGTGGAGGTCGAGACCCCGGAGGAGTTCATGGGCAACGTCATGGGCGACCTCTCCGGGCGTCGCGGCGTGATTCTCGGCATGGAAGACCTTGCCGGAGGGATCAAGTCGATCCGCGCCGAGGTGCCTCTGGCCGAGATGTTCGGCTACGCCACCCAGCTGCGTTCGCTCACACAGGGTCGCGCCACCTATACGATGGAATTCAAGCACTACGCCGAAGCGCCCAAGTCCGTCGCCGAGGCGGTGATCAACAGCCGGAAGTGAGCGGTTTTTCTTTATCACGTTTGCAAGGGGAAATACGATGGCAAAAGCGAAGTTTGAGCGCACGAAGCCGCACGTGAATGTGGGCACGATCGGTCACGTGGACCATGGGAAGACGACGCTGACGGCGGCGCTGACCTCGGTGCTGTCGAAGTACTACGGAGGCGAGGCGAAGAAGTACGACGACATTGACGCGGCGCCGGAAGAGAAGGCTCGCGGGATCACGATCAACACCTCGCACGTCGAATACGAGACGGAGAAGCGCCACTATGCGCACGTCGACTGCCCGGGTCACGCCGACTACGTCAAGAACATGATCACCGGTGCGGCGCAGATGGACGGAGCCATTTTGGTGGTTTCGGCCGCCGACGGCCCGATGCCGCAGACGCGCGAGCACATCCTGCTGGCGCGTCAGGTGGGCGTGCCCTACATCGTCGTCTACATGAACAAATGCGACATGGTCGACGATCCCGAGCTCCTCGAGCTCGTGGAAATGGAAGTGCGCGAGCTGCTCTCCAAGTACGACTTCCCCGGTGACGAAGTTCCGGTGATCAAAGGCTCCGCGCTCAAGGCGCTCGAAGGCGACCAGAGCGAGATCGGCGAGCCCTCGATCCTCAAGCTCGCCGAAGCGCTCGACACCTACATTCCCACGCCCGAGCGCGCCATCGACAAGCCCTTCCTTCTGCCGATCGAAGACGTCTTCTCCATCTCCGGTCGCGGCACGGTGGTCACGGGCCGGGTCGAGCGCGGCATCGTCAAGGTCGGCGACGAAGTCGAGATCGTCGGTCTGCGCCCGACGCAGAAGACCACGGTCACGGGCGTGGAGATGTTCCGCAAGCTCCTCGATCAGGGGCAAGCGGGCGACAACGTCGGGGTGCTGCTGCGCGGCACCAAGCGCGAAGACGTCGAGCGCGGTCAGGTACTCGCCAAGCCCGGGACGATCACGCCGCACACCCACTTCGAGTGCGAAGTGTACGTGCTCTCCAAGGAAGAAGGCGGGCGTCACACGCCGTTTTTCAGCAACTACCGGCCGCAGTTCTACTTCCGCACCACCGACGTCACGGGCGCCATCAAGCTGCCCGAAGGGGTGGAGATGGTGATGCCGGGCGACAACGTGAAACTGGAAGTGAAGCTGATCGCCCCGATCGCGATGGAAGAAGGCTTGCGCTTTGCCATCCGTGAAGGCGGTCGCACCGTCGGCGCCGGCGTCGTCTCCAAGATCATCGAGTAATCGTTTTGCCCCCAAGCCCGGCGGGGATCGCCCCGCCGGGTTTTTCTTCCTCTCGCTCTTTGGAATGAATCATGAACAACCAGAAGATCCGCATCCGCCTCAAAGCGTTCGATTATCGGCTGATCGACCAGTCCGCGCACGAGATCGTCGAGGCGGCCAAACGCACCGGCGCCGTCGTCCACGGTCCGATTCCTTTGCCGACCAAGATCGAACGGTACAACGTGCTGCGCTCGCCGCACGTGAATAAAACGTCGCGAGACCAGTTCGAAATCCGCACGCATCGCCGGCTCATGGACATCGTCGAGCCTACGGACAAGACCGTCGATGCGCTGATGAAGCTCGATCTGCCCGCTGGCGTGGACGTCGACATCAAGCTGATGTGATCCCTGCTTGCATGCGGGATCGAACCGCCTTATAATGGCGCGTTTTTCCCCGCTGCGGCGGGTCGTTTTTCGTAAACGTCCGGTCAATCGTAACCGGTTCGAGGAGAACAACATGAGTCTAGGCCTTGTCGCTCGCAAGGTGGGCATGACTCGGATTTTCACTGACGATGGCCAGTCCATCCCGGTGACCGTGCTCGAAGCCTCCGCCAACCGCGTGACGCAACTCAAGACCCCCGAAAACGACGGCTATGCTGCCGTTCAGATCGGGTTCGGGTCGCGCAAGCCGTCGCGCACCACCAAGGCGCTCGCCGGGCATTTCGCCAAGGCGGGCGTCACCGCGGCGCGCGTCTTGCGGGAATTCCGCGTCGATCCCTCCGAGCTTGCCTCTCTGCAGCTCGGTCAGGAATTGTCCGTGACGATGTTCCAGCCGGGGCAGAAAGTCGATGTCACCGGCCGCTCCATCGGTAAAGGGTTCGCCGGCGCGATCAAACGTCACAACTTCAGCTCCAACCGCGCCTCGCACGGCAACTCCATCACCACGCGTGCGCCCGGTTCCATCGGCATGGCGCAGGATCCCGGTCGCGTCTTCCCCGGCAAGCGCATGGCGGGGCATCTGGGTGACGAGACCGTCACGGTGCAGAATCTCGAGATCGTGCGCGTCGATGCCGAGCGCAACCTCCTGCTCGTCAAGGGGGCGGTTCCTGGTGCCAAGGGCGGCGACGTGATCGTGCGCCCGGCGGTCAAAGGCTAAGGCGAGGTGGATATGGAACTCAAGCTATTGAATGCGCAGGGTCAGCCCGCCGGAACCGCTCAGGTCTCCGACGCGCTCTTCGCCCGCCCTTACAACGAAGCGCTGGTGCATCAAGTCGTCGTCGCTTATCAGGCCAATGCCCGTCAGGGCACGCGCGCCCAGAAAGATCGTTCCCAGGTGCATCACTCCACCCGTAAGCCTTGGCGGCAGAAGGGGACGGGTCGTGCGCGCGCCGGGATGACGTCCAGCCCCCTGTGGCGGCACGGTGGCAAGATCTTTCCGAGCTCCCCGGACGAGAATTTCAAGCAAAAGGTCAACCGCAAGATGTATCGCGCGGCGATGGCCACCATTTTGTCGCAGCTCGCCCGCGAAGACCGTCTGGCGGTGATCGACGACTTCCGCGTCGATGCCCCCAAGACCAAGCTCGTGGTGCAAAAGCTCAAGGACATGGGGCTGGCGGGCACCCGCGTGCTGCTCGTCACCGACGAACTCGATGAAAACCTGCTGCTCGGCAGCCGCAATCTCAAGGATGTGCTGGTGCTGGCAGCGCACGAGACCGATCCCGTGGCACTGGTGCACTTTCCCAAAGTGCTGCTCACCAAGGGCGCCGTGGCCAAGTTCGAGGAGATGTGGCAATGACGATCAGCGAAGAACGCCTCTATCAGGTCCTGCTCGGACCGCAGATCTCGGAAAAAGCCACGATGCTCGGTGAGCGTCTCAATCAGGTGGTGTTCCGTGTCGCGCGCGATGCCACCAAACCCGAGATCAAGGCCGCCGTCGAAAAGCTCTTCGAGGTCGAAGTCCAGGGCGTGCGGGTGCTCAACGTCAAAGGCAAGGAAAAGCGGATGGGGCGCATCACCGGCCGTCGTTCCGGCTGGAAGAAAGCCTTCGTCTCGCTCAAGCCGGGCCAAGAGCTCAGCTTCATGGCCGGGGAGTAAACCATCATGGCAGTGATCAAGATGAAACCGACCTCGCCCGGCCGTCGCGCCATGGTGCGGGTCGTCAACAAAGAACTCTACAAGGGTCGGCCGTATCCGACGCTCGTCGAAGCGATGACGCGTCTCGCGGGGCGCAACAACGCGGGCCGGATCACCACGCGGCACAAAGGCGGCGGGCACAAGAAGTTCTACCGCATCGTCGACTTTCGCCGCAACAAGGACAACATTCCGGCCAAGGTCGAACGGATCGAATACGATCCCAATCGCTCGGCGCACATCGCGCTGCTGTGCTATGCCGACGGCGAGCGCCGTTACATCCTCGCGCCGAAAGGTTTGACGGTCGGTCAGACCGTCATGAGCGGCCCGCAGGCGCCGATCAAACCCGGCAACGCGTTGCCGATCCGCTCCATCCCCGTAGGGTCGACCTTGCACAACGTCGAACTGATTCCGGGCAAGGGCGGGCAGCTGGCTCGCGCCGCCGGGGCGTCGGTACAGCTCGTCGCGCGTGAAGGTGCCTATGCCCAAATCCGGCTGCGCTCGGGCGAAGTGCGCAAGGTGCACGTCGAGTGCCGCGCCACCATCGGTGAAGTCGGCAACGGCGAACATTCGCTCGAGAAACTCGGCAAGGCCGGTGCCTCGCGTTGGCGCGGGATCCGTCCCACCGTACGCGGTGTGGCGATGAACCCGATCGATCACCCGCACGGCGGTGGCGAAGGGCGCACCGGCGAAGGCGGCGTGCCGCGCAGCCCGTGGGGTCAGCCGACCAAGGGATATCGCACTCGTCGCAACAAGCGCACGGACAACATGATCGTCCAGCGTCGGCACAAGCGTTAAGGGGTAAGCCATGGCACGTTCCGTCAAAAAAGGGCCGTTCGTCGACGCCCATCTGCTCAAGAAGGTCGAGCAAAGTCGCGCGACCAACGACAAGCGTCCGATCAAGACCTGGTCTCGTCGCTCCACGATCATTCCCGAGTTCATCGGGTTGACGTTCGCGGTGCACAACGGCCGGCAGCACGTCCCGGTGTTCATCACCGAGGCGATGGTCGGGCACAAACTCGGCGAATTCTCCTTCACCCGCACCTTCCGAGGGCACGCCGCGGGTAAGAAGGCCAAACGCTAACGCTCGAGGATACGAGATATGGAAACCAAGGCTATCGTGCGCGGCGTGCGTCTTTCTCCCCAGAAAGGCCGACTCGTCGCCGACCTCATCCGCGGCAAGCCGGTGGCGCAGGCGCTCGACATTCTCGCGTTCTGCCCCCAAAAAGGCGCGCATCTGATCCGCAAGGCGCTGCTTTCGGCCATCGCCAATGCCGAGCACAACGACGGTGCCGACGTCGATGAACTCAAGGTCAAACGCATCATGGTCGAGAAGGGCGTGGTGCTCAAGCGCTTCCGGGCGCGGGCCAAAGGCCGGGGGGCAAAGATTCTCAAGCCCACCTCGCACATCATCGTCGCGGTCGGAGAATAAGGAGCAAACATGGGACAGAAAATCCATCCGACCGGCTTTCGCCTCGTCGTCACCCGTGACTGGGCTTCGCGCTGGTTTGCGCCGAGCAAAGAGTTCCCGCGCCTGCTGCAGCAGGATGCCCAGGTGCGCGGTTATCTCAAGAACAAGCTCAAGCATGCCGCGGTGAGCCGCATCGTCATCGAGCGGCCGGCCAAGAGCGCCAAGATCACAATCCACTCGGCCCGGCCGGGTGTGGTCATCGGCAAGAAAGGCGAGGATATCGAGCTGCTCAAGGCCGATCTCAACCGTCGCATGGGCGTGCCGGTGCACCTCACGATCGAAGAGATCCGCAAGCCCGAGCTCGACGCCCAGCTCATTGCCGAATCGGTCGCGACCCAGCTCGAGAAACGCATCCAGTTCCGTCGCGCCATGAAGCGTGCGATGCAAAACGCCATGCGGCTCGGTGCCAAGGGCATCAAGATCATGACCTCCGGCCGTCTGGGCGGGGCCGAGATCGCGCGCTCCGAATGGTATCGCGAAGGCCGCGTGCCATTGCAGACGCTGCGTGCCGACATCGACTACGGCTTTGCCGAGGCGCAGACCACCTACGGCATCATCGGGGTCAAGGTCTGGCTCTACAAGGGCGACATCTTGGCGCGCAATCAGGCGCCGCAGGAGCCCGTCGAGCGGGAAGCCCGGCGTCCCGCGCGGGGCCGTCGCGAAGAAGGTGAGGGCGCGCGTCGTGGTCGTCGCACCCGCGCCGCCAAAGCGAACGTAACTTCGGGAGTGGGCGATGCTGCAGCCGAAACGAACTAAATTCCGCAAGGTCCAGAAGGGCCGCAACAAGGGACTGGCAACGCGCGGGACTTCCGTCTCGTTTGGTGAGTTCGGTCTCAAGGCCATCGGTCGCGGGCGGCTCACGGCTCGCCAGATCGAAGCGGCGCGGCGTGCCATGACTCGCCACATCAAGCGTGGTGGGCGTATCTGGATTCGGGTGTTCCCCGACAAACCCATTTCCAGAAAGCCGGCCGAGGTCCGGATGGGAAGCGGGAAAGGGAACCCTGAATATTGGGTTGCCGAGATTCAGCCGGGCAAGGTGCTCTATGAGATGGATGGCGTGAGTGAAGCGCTTGCTCGCGAAGCCTTTGCACTGGCGGCCGCCAAGCTTCCTTTCAAGACCATCTTCGTCACCCGCAAGCTGGGAGCGGCATGATGAAAGCACGAGATTTGCGTGAAAAGAGCGTCGCCGAGCTCGAACAAGAGCTGATCGCCCTGCGCAAGGCGCAATTTTCCTTGCGCATGCAACAGGCGACGCAGCAACTGACCAACACCGCGGCGATGCGGGCCACTCGGCGTGACATCGCCCGGATCAAGACCCTGCTGCGGGAAAAAGGGGTGCGTAAATGACCGAAGAAGTGCAGAACAAAACCCGGCAGCGCATGGTCGGGCGCGTCGTGAGTACGGCCCGGGCCAAGACCGTCGCCGTGCTGGTGGAGCGCCGCGTGCCGCATCCGCTCTACGGGAAGATCATCACCAAGTCCCGTAAATTCCATGCCCATTGCGAAGATCCGGAAGTGGCGCTCAACGATATCGTTGAAATCGAAGAGTGCCGTCCGATCTCCAAGACGAAGACATGGAAAGTCGTCCGGCTCGTCGCCAAGGCGGCATTGGCCTGATTTCCCCTTGCATTTTTCTGCCGCATCGGTTATAGTGCCGGACTCTCGCCCCGTCGTATGGCGGGGCGCTTCGCTTTCCCGTTCGACCGTCCCATCTGATGGGGGGGCGAACGTGCAAGTCCAAGACTGTCCGCACTTGCGGTATAAGTTGGAGAAATTCATGATCCAGATGCAGACCCTCTTGCAGGTCGCCGACAATAGCGGCGCGCGCAAGGTCATGTGTATCAAGGTGCTCGGTGGCTCCAAGCGCCGCTACGCCAACATCGGTGACATCATCAAGGTGTCGATCAAAGAAGCCGCCCCGCGTGGACGCGTGAAAAAGGGCGACGTCTATAACGCCGTCGTGGTGCGTACCGCCAAGGGCGTGCGTCGTCCCGATGGGTCGCTCGTCAAGTTCGACGGCAATGCGGCCGTGCTGCTCAACAACAAGTTCGAGCCGATCGGTACCCGCATCTTTGGCCCCGTCACGCGCGAGCTGCGAACCGAGCGCTTCATGAAGATCGTCTCGCTCGCCCCCGAAGTCATCTGAGGTGTCGCAATGAAGAAGATCCGTAAGGGCGATCAGGTGATCGTGATCGCCGGCAAAGACAAAGGGCGCCGGGGGGTGGTGACGCGCCGCGTCAATGACGAAAAGGTTATCGTCGAGGGTATCAATCGCGTCAAGAAACACGTGCGCCCCAATCCCTTGCGCGGAATCCCCGGCGGCATCATCGAAAAAGAGATGCCGATCCACATCTCCAATGTCGCCTTGTTCAATCCGCAGACCCAGAAAGCCGACCGGGTCGGGATCCGGGTGCTGGAAGACGGCCGCAAGGTGCGCTTCTTCAAGAGCACCGGCGAATTGGTGGATGTCTAAGGAGCGAACATGGCCCGGTTGCTGCAACAGTACAAAGAAAAGATCGTGCCCGAACTCATCAGCAAGTTCGGCTACAAGTCGATCATGGAAGTGCCGCGCATCACCAAGATCACGCTCAACATGGGTGTGGGTGAGGCGGTGGCCGACAAGAAGGTTCTGGAAAATGCCGTGAAGGATCTCGCCGCCATCTCCGGTCAGAAACCGGTGATCACCAAGGCGCGCAAGTCGATTGCCGGCTTCAAGATCCGCGAAGGCTATCCCATCGGCTGCAAGGTGACCTTGCGCGGGGAACGTGCCTACGAGTTCCTCGATCGGCTCATTTCGATCGCGCTGCCGCGTGTGCGTGACTTTCGCGGCGTGGGCGGAAAAGGGTTTGATGGTCGCGGCAACTACAACCTTGGGGTGCGCGAGCAGATCATCTTTCCGGAAATCGAATACGACAAGGTCGATGCGCTGCGCGGCATGAACATCACGATCACGACCACGGCGAAGACCGACGAAGAGGCCAAGGCGCTGCTGGCCGCATTCAAATTTCCCTTCCGGAATTGAGGCTGACATGGCAAAGAAATCGATGATCAACCGCGAGGAGAAGCGTCGCAAGCTCGTGGCCAAGTACGCGGCCAAGCGTGAAGCGCTGCTCGCCAAAATCCAGGACATGAGTCTGTCCGAAGAAGAGCGCATGCAAGCGCGCTTCGAGCTGCAGCAGCTGCCGCGCAACGCCAGTCCCACGCGGCTGCGCAACCGCTGCGCGATCACCGGCCGTCCGCGCGGAACCTTCCGCAAATTCGGGCTGTGCCGCCACAAGCTGCGCGAGATGGCCTTCCGCGGCGAAGTCCCCGGCATGACCAAGGCGAGCTGGTAAGGGAGTCCGAAGATGAGCATGTCTGATCCGATCGCCGATATGTTGACGCGCATCCGCAATGCGCAGAAGGCGGAGAAGCCCACCGTCGAGGTTCCCGGCTCCAAGCTCAAGGCCGCGATCGCCCGAGTCTTGCACGAAGAGGGCTACATCGATGGGTTCGAGGTGCGTCAAGAGGGGCCGAAGTCGACCCTGGTATTGAAGCTCAAGTATTACGCCGGTCGCCCCGTGATCGAACACATCGAGCGGGTCTCTCGTCCCGGTCGCCGTATCTATCGTCCGGTTGCCGAGCTGCCCAAGGTCATGAACGGCCTGGGCGTGGCCATCGTGTCGACCCCCAAAGGGGTGATGACCGATCGTGCCGCCCGCAAGGCGCAGGTTGGCGGCGAAGTGCTCTGTTACGTCGCCTAAGGGAGATCGAGATGTCGCGTATCGCAAAACAACCGATCGAGGTTCCGGGTGGCGTCGAGGTGAAAATCGACGGCAGCCGCGTGGCGGTCAAGGGGCCGCTCGGTGCACTCGAGTTTGCCTTCAATCCGGCCGTACGCATCGTCAAGGAAGGTAACGTCTTGCGCTGTGAGGCCGACGAAAAACTTCCCGGCAGCGATGCTCAGGCTGGTACCGCCCGTGCCATCCTCGCCAACATGGTGCATGGCGTGGCCAAGGGGTTCGAGCGTCGCCTTACCCTGGTCGGCGTGGGGTATCGGGCGCAGCTCCAGGGCAACAAACTGAACCTTTCCTTGGGCTACTCGCATCCGATCGAGCACGAGCTGCCTGCCGGCATCAAGGCCGAAGTGCCTCAGCCGACCGAAATCGTGCTCAAAGGGGCCGACAAGCAGCAGCTCGGTCAGCAAGCCGCCAAGATCCGCGCCTATCGTCCGCCGGAGCCTTACAAGGGCAAAGGCGTGCGCTATGCGGATGAAATCGTGGTCTTGAAAGAGACCAAGAAGAAATAAGGGCATTCGATCATGAACAAGAAACTTGCACGTCTGCGCCGCGCCCGCAAAACCCGGGCGAAGATCGCGCAGCTGAAGGTGCCGAGTCTGACGGTCTACCGTTCCAACTCGCACATCTACGCCCAGATCATTTCCCCGTGCCGTTCGCGCGTTCTCGCTGCAGCGTCTACGCTCGACAAGGACCTGCGCGAAAAAGTGAGCAATGGCGGCAACAAGGCCGCCGCGGCGCTCGTCGGCCGCGCCATCGCCGAGAAGGCCAAGGCGATCGGCATCGAGACGGTTGCGTTCGATCGCTCGGGGTATCTCTATCATGGTCGCGTGCAAGCCTTGGCTGAGGCCGCGCGCGAAGCCGGGCTCAAATTCTGATACGGGAAAAGCGATGGCCAGGAATCAGCAAGACAAGCGGCGGCCTGCAGAGGAGCGGCAGGACGAGCTCAATGAAAAGATGGTGTCGATCAACCGCGTCAGCAAGACCGTCAAGGGCGGCCGCATTTTGAGTTTTGCGGCGCTGACGGTCGTTGGTGACGGTGACGGCGGCATCGGTATGGGCAAGGGCAAGGCGCGCGAGGTGCCGGTAGCGGTGCAAAAGGCGATGCAGTCGGCCCGGCGCGGCATGGTCAAGGTGCCCCTGAAAAACGGCACGATCCAGCACACGGTGATCGCCAAGCACGGTGCCTCCACGGTGATGATGAAATCCGCCCCTCCGGGGACCGGGATCATTGCCGGCGGCGCGATGCGTGCGGTGTTCGAGGTGATGGGCGTCAAAGACGTCATCTGCAAGATCGTCGGCTCGACCAATCCGTACAACGTCGTGCGTGCCACGATCAAGGGGCTGACGGCCACCCGCCGCCCCTCCGAGCTCGCTGCCAAGCGTGGCAAGACCATCGAAGAAATCGTGGAGTGAGCCATGGCGAACGATAAAGTCAAGGTGACCCTGGTCCGGTCGCTGATCGGCACCCGGAAGGATCATCGCGCCACCGTGCGCGGGCTCGGCCTGCGACGCCTCAACCATACGGTGGAACTGGCCGATACGCCGCAGGTGCGCGGCATGATCGCCAAGGTTTCTTATCTCCTGAAGGTCGAGGGCTGACATATGCGACTCAACACCATTCAACCGGCCGAGGGGGCCAAGAAGGCGAAGAAGCGGGTCGGACGCGGCATCGGTTCGGGCTTGGGCAAGACCTGCGGCCGCGGCCACAAAGGCCAGAAATCGCGTTCGGGCGGCTTTCACAAGGTCGGCTTCGAGGGCGGTCAGGTGCCGCTGCAGCGGCGCCTGCCCAAGCGCGGTTTCGTTTCGCCCACGGCCGGTGACGTCGCCGAGGTGCGCCTCTCCGATCTCGAACGCATCCCGGTCGACGACATCGACCTGCTCGTGCTCAAGCAGGCGGGCGTGGTGCCGCGCGCGGCCAAGGCGGCCAAGGTGATCCTTGCCGGCTCGCTCACGCGCAAGCTCACCCTGCGCGGCATTGCCGCCACCAAAGGGGCCAGGAACGCGATCGAGGCGGCCGGTGGCACCCTTGTCGACGCCTGAAGCGGGTAGCCCGTCGTGACCAAAGCGACCCAACACGCCTCGGTCGGGAAGTTCGCCGATCTGAAACGCCGCCTCTGGTTTTTGCTGGGAGCGCTCGTCGTTTTCCGGATCGGCGCGCACATTCCCGTGCCGGGCATCGACCCGGCCAAGCTCGCCCAGCTCTTCCAGACGCAGGGCGGTGGCATTCTCGGCGTCTTCAACCTCTTCTCCGGCGGAGCGCTGTCGCGCTTCACGATCTTCGCGCTCGGGATCATGCCCTACATCTCGGCTTCGATCATCGTGCAGCTCATGTCTTACGCCTTTCCGGCGCTCGAGGCATTGAAGAAAGAAGGCGAAGCGGGGCGGCGCAAACTCACCCAGTACACCCGCTATGGCACGGTGGCGCTGGCGCTGATGCAGGGCTTGGGGATTGCGGTCGCCCTTGAGGCGCAGCCAGGGCTGGTGCTCGAGCCGGGCCTGATGTTCCGTTTCGTCACGGTGGTGACGCTGGTCACCGGCACCATGTTCCTCATGTGGCTGGGCGAGCAGATCACCGAGCGCGGCATCGGCAACGGCATCTCGCTCATCATCTTCGCCGGGATCGCCGCCGGTCTGCCGAAGGCTCTGGGCGGACTCTTCGAGCTCGTCTCGAGCGGTTCGATGCATCCGCTCTCGGCGCTCTTCGTCTGCGCCCTGGTGGTGCTGGTGACGGCCTTCGTCGTCTTCGTCGAGAAGGGGCAGCGCAAGATCCTGGTCAATTACGCCAAGCGTCAGGTCGGCAACAAGATCTATGGCGGCCAGAGCTCGCACCTGCCCCTGAAGCTCAACATGGCCGGTGTCATTCCGCCGATCTTCGCCTCGTCCATCATTCTCTTTCCTGCCACGCTCGCGCAGTGGTTCGGGGCGGGCGAGCGCTTTGCTTGGCTCAGGGATCTCGCGGCGGCGCTCTCGCCCGGTCAGCCGGTGTATATCCTGCTCTATGCCTTGGCCATCGTCTTTTTCTGCTTCTTCTATACCGCGCTCGTCTTCAATGCGAAGGAAACGGCGGAGAACCTGAAGAAGAGCGGTGCCTTCGTGCCCGGCATCCGTCCGGGTGAGCAGACGGCGAAATATCTCGACAGGGTGCTGATGCGGCTCACGCTCGCCGGGGCGATCTACATCACCCTCGTGTGCCTGATCCCCGAGTTTCTCATCCTCGAGTGGAACGTGCCGTTCTACTTTGGCGGGACGTCGCTGCTCATCATCGTGGTCGTGACGATGGATTTCATGACGCAAGTGCAGTCGTACGTGATGTCGCACCAGTACGAGAGTTTGCTCAAGAAGGCAAACTTCAAGACCGGCGCGCTGCGGAGGAAGTAAGGGATGGCCAAGGAAGACGTCATCGAAATGCAGGGCGAGGTGATCGAGACGCTGCCCAACGCGACTTTTCGCGTGCGCCTCGAGAACGGCCACGTGATCCTCGGCTATATTTCGGGCAAGATGCGCATGCACTACATCCGCATTCTTCCCGGCGACAAGGTGACGGTGCAGCTCACGCCGTACGATCTCACGCGCGGTCGCATCGTATTCCGTTCCAAGTGAAGAATCCAAGGAGAACTCCATGAAAGTCCAAGCTTCCGTGAAGCGGATCTGCCGCAACTGCCGTATCGTGCGGCGCAAGGGCGTGGTGCGGGTCATTTGCAAGGAAGCGCGCCACAAGCAACGCCAAGGTTGAAGCCGGGGCGCGAATCTTTTATACTTGAGAATTTCGTTTTTTGGGGTGAGTGCAGATGGCCCGTATCGCTGGGGTGAATATCCCGAATCACAAGCATACCGAGATCGCCCTCACGGCGATCTACGGCATCGGTCGTTCCCGTGCCCGCAAGATTTGCGAGGCCGCGGGCGTGCAGCCGACGGCCAAGGTCAAGGATCTGACCGAAGCCGAGCTCGAGCGCCTGCGCGAGGAAGTCGCCAAGTACAAGGTCGAGGGCGACCTGCGGCGCGAGATCACCATGAACATCAAGCGGCTGATGGACTTGGGCTGCTATCGTGGTATGCGCCATCGCCGCGGACTGCCCGTGCGCGGACAGCGTACCCGTACCAACGCGCGCACCCGCAAAGGTCCGCGCAAGACCATCGCTGGCAAGAAGAAATGATGAGGTCGTTCCATGGCTAAGACTACGACGAAGGTGCGCCGCAAGGTCAAGAAGAACGTTGCGGAAGGCATCGCCCATATCCACGCGAGTTTCAACAACACGATCATCACGATCACCGACCGTCAGGGCAACGCGCTCTCGTGGGCAACCTCCGGTTCGGCTGGCTTCAAGGGCTCGCGCAAGAGCACGCCGTTCGCTGCCCAGGTGGCGGCCGATGCCGCCGGCAAGGCAGCCCAGGAATGCGGCATCAAGAGCCTGGAAGTGCGCGTGCAGGGTCCTGGCCCGGGGCGTGAATCCTCGGTACGGGCGCTCGCTGCGCTCGGGATCCGCATCTCCAGCATCCAGGACGTGACGCCGATTCCGCACAACGGCTGCCGTCCGCCCAAGAAACGTCGGATCTAACAGGAGTCGAACGTGGCACGCAATCTCGATCCCAAGTGCCGGCAGTGCCGGCGGGAAGGCGAAAAGCTCTTCCTCAAAGGGGAAAAATGCTTCACGGACAAGTGCGCGATCGAGCGCCGTAGCTATGCCCCAGGTCAGCACGGTCAAACCTCCGGTCAGCGCCTGTCCGAATTCGGTCAGCAGCTGCGTGAAAAGCAGAAGATCCGTCGCCTCTACGGGGTGCTGGAAACCCAGTTCCGCCGCGTCTATGCCGAGGCGGCCCGCCGTCGCGGCCAGACCGGCGAGAACCTGCTGCAACTGCTCGAAGGCCGGCTCGACGCCGTGGCCTACCGCATGGGCTTTGGCGCCTCACGCGCCGAGGCGCGCCAGATCGTGCGCCACAACGGCGTGACGGTCAACGGTCGCCGCGTCAACATCCCTTCCTACCTCGTGCGCCCGGGCGACGTGATCGAGCTCACCGAGAAGGCGCGAGGCCAGCTTCGCGTGAAGGCGGCGCTGGAAGCGGCCGCGCAGCGCGGTTTTCCCGAGTGGATCGAAGTCGACGTGCAAGCGGGCAAGGGGGTGTTCAAGGCCTATCCGCAGCGCGCCGAGCTCTCGCCCACGCTCAATGAAAACCTCGTGGTCGAACTCTACTCGCGATAAGCCCCTCGCAGCGACGAGAAACTGAGGATACGCATCGATGTCTTTGGATAGCCTGCTGAAACCGCGCAGCATCGACGTGGAAAATCTGTCGCCGGTGTTGGCGCGCGTCACGATGGAACCGTTCGAGCGCGGCTTCGGCCATACGCTGGGCAACGCGCTGCGGCGCGTGCTGCTGGCGGCGCTGCCCGGTTGCGCGCCCACCGAGGTACGCATCACCGGACTGCTGCACGAGTATTCGACGATCGAAGGCGTGCGAGAAGACGCCGTCGATCTGTTGCTCAATCTCAAAGGCGTCGTGTTTCGGCTGCATGAGCGCGACGACGCGACCGTGCGCCTCGAAGCCGTGGGGCCCAAGGTGGTGCGCGCCGCCGACATCCAGCTGGGTCACGGCGTCGAGGTCATCAACGGGGACCACGTCATCGCCCACGTCGAAGAGGGTGGCCGCCTGGAGATGGAGATCCGCGTGCAGCGCGGCCGGGGGTACGTCCCGGCCTCCGCGCGCAAGACGGAGGGCGATCGTGCCATCGGTCACATCCTGATGGACGCGTCCTTCAGCCCGGTGCGGCGCGTGGCCTATACGGTCGAGAGCGCTCGTGTCGAGCAGCGCACCGACCTCGACCGTCTGGTGCTCGAGCTGGAAACGAATGGCTCGATCGATCCGGAGGAGGCGATCCGCTACGCCGCCCGGGTGCTGGTCGACCAGCTCTCCGTCTTCGCCGATCTCGAAGGGCGGCAACCTGCCATCCGTTCCGAGAGCGGCGCGGCGATCGATCCGCTTCTGCTGCGCCCGGTCGACGACCTGGAGCTCACGGTGCGCTCGGCCAATTGCCTCAAGGCCGAGAACATCTACTACATCGGCGACCTGATCCAGCGCACCGAGCAGGAACTCCTGAAAACCCCCAACCTCGGCCGCAAGTCGCTCAACGAGATCAAGGAAGTTCTCGCCGCGCACGGTCTGACGCTGGGAATGAAACTGGAAAACTGGCCCCCGCCCGGTTTGGAAAAACTCGGCTGACGGTCAACGCACGAGGAAAGAACAATGCGTCACGGAAACGGATACCGCAAGCTCAACCGCACGACGAGCCATCGCCAGGCGTTGATGCGCAATCTGGCCAACGCCCTGCTGCGCGAAGAGGTCATCAAGACCACCCTGCCCAAGGCCAAGGAACTGCGCCGCTTCGTCGAGCCGCTCATCACGCTGGCGAAGAAGCCGACGCTGGCCAATCACCGGCTCGCCTTCGCCCGTCTGCGCGATCGCGAGATCGTGCTCAAGCTCTTCAACGAAATCGGCCCGCGCGTGCAGAACCGTCCCGGCGGTTACACTCGCGTGCTGAAGTTCGGCTACCGTGACGGCGACAACGCGCCGATGGCGATCATCGAGCTCGTCGACCGTGCCGGTGCCGAGGCCCAGCCGGCGCAGAACGCAGGCTGATCACTCTCTCCTTGGCGGGGAGCAGACCGAGCGCCGCACCGCTTTCCGGGTGCGGCGTTTCGCTTTTTTCAGCCTTGCGCAAGCCGCCCGGCGAGGTAGCGCCCGGTCGCGGAATCCGGATGATGGGCGATCGTCTCGGGCGTGCCGCAGGCGACGATCCGGCCACCGTCGGCCCCCGCGCCAGGCCCCAGGTCGATCACCCAGTCGGCGTGGGCGATCACGTCGAGCTGATGTTCGATCACCACCACCGTATTGCCCCGGTCGCGCAGGGCGAAGAGCGCAGTGAGGAGCTTCTCGACGTCGGCCCAGTGCAGCCCCGTGGTCGGCTCGTCGAGCACGTAGAGGGTGTGCCCCGTGTCGCGGCGCATCAGCTCCGCGGCGAGTTTCAGCCGTTGGGCTTCGCCGCCGGAAAGGGCCGTGGCGGGCTGGTTGAGCGGCAGATAACCCAATCCCAGTTCTCGCAGGGTCTCCAGCTTGCGCCGCAGCGCCGGGTGCGAGCCGAAGGGATGCAGTGCCTCTTCCACGGTGAGCGAGAGCGCCTCATGGATGTTCAGTCCGCGGTAGCGGATCTCCAGCGTCTCGCGGTTGTAGCGTTTCCCGCCGCAGGCCTCGCACGGCAGGTAGACGTCGGGGAGGAATTGGAGGTCGATGCGCCGGTAGCCCTCGCCTTCGCATACTTCGCAGCGCCCCCCTTTCACGTTGAAGGAAAACCGGGCGGCGCGATAGCCCCGGGCGCGCGCTTCGGGCGTCGCGGCGAAGAGCTCGCGTACCCCGTCCATGATCCCGGTGTAAGTGGCCGGGTTCGAGCGCGGCGTGCGTCCGATCGGGGACTGATCGACGCGGATGAGTTTGTCGATCGCCTCGATCCCCGCAACCCTATCGCAGGGGGCGCGGTATGGGCGGCCAGTGAGATGTCCGAGGACGGCCGGCACCAGCGTCTCTTCCACCAAGGAAGATTTTCCCGAGCCGGAGACCCCGGTGACGACGACGAGCCGTCCCAGGGGAATTTCGACGTCGATCCCTTGGAGATTGTGGGCGCGGCAGCCGTACAGCCGCAGCATCGGCTCGCCTTCCCGGAGCGGGAGGGGGCGATGGGCCACCTGCAGTGGCCGTTTCAGATAGGGGGCGGTTCGGGAACGTGGCGAGGCGAGTAGCGCCGGCAGTGGCCCCGAGACGAGGATCTCGCCGCCTTCGCGCCCGGCGCCGGGGCCTATCTCCACCACGTGATCGGCGCGGCGAATCGCCGCTTCGTCGTGTTCGACCACGACCACGGTGTTGCCCAGATCGCGCAATTCCTCCAGCGTGCGCAGCAAGTCGTCCTGATTGCACGGGTGCAACCCGATGGAAGGCTCGTCGAGCACGTAGAGTACCCCGGTGAGCCCCGAACCGACCTGGCTCGCGAGCCGGATGCGCTGCGCTTCCCCGCCGGAGAGGGTATGCGAGGCGCGATCGAGCGTGAGATAAGCAAGGCCCACCTGCAGCAGAAAGCGCAGGCGCGAGCGGATCGCGCCCAACGTCAGCTCGGCCACTGGATGCGCGGCGCAGGCGGCGGAGATTTTTTCGATCGCCGCGGCGCAGCCCGACAAGGGCAGCGCCGTGAGCTCCGGCAGGCTCATCCCCGCCACGCGCACGGCCCGGGCGAAGGGTTGCAAGCGGCTGCCGCTGCAGGCAGGGCAGGGCAGGTCCTGCCAGGGCAGATCCAGCTTCTTCTCCTTGCGCGCTCTGTCTTCATCGGGGCGGTGGCGCCGCTCGAGATAGGGGATCCAGCCCTCGAAAGGATGGGACTGGCTTACCGTGCGGCCGCCATCGAGCGGGTAGCGAAAGTAGATGGCTTCTCCCCCCGAACCGAAGAGCAGGACCCGGCGCACCGGCTCCGGCAGCTCCTGCCACGGCGTGTCCAGGGAGAAACCGTAGTGCGCCGCTAAATCCTCCAGTAGCCGCGCCGAGAAGGCATTGTCCGCATCGAGCCCGGGTAAGGCGCCCTCGCGCAGGCTGCGTGCGCCCGCCGGCAGGCGATCGGTATCCAGTCTCCATTGTCGTCCCGTGCCCTCGCAGGCGGGGCAGGCGCCGGCCGGGTGGTTGAAGGAGAAACACTGGGGTTCGAGCGCAGGGGCGGTGAAACCGCAGCGAGGGCAGGAGGGCGTGGCGCTGAAGACCAGCTCTTCGCCGGCGTCGAGGTTGCGCACGATGCAGCGCCCGTGTCCCATCTTGAGTGCCAGTTCGAGCGAATCGGCGAGCCGGGCTCTTGCCTCGCCGCGCACGCGGATCCGGTCGATCACCAGGCGCAGCGGTCCGGCGGGCGCTTCTTTCAAGCCGTCGAGCTCGATGAACTCGCCTCCGGCTTCGAGGCGGGTGAACCCCTGCGCCCGCAAGGCCGCGAGCGTGCCGCCGGCTTCGCCCTCGATCGCGACAGGAGCGAGTAGGGCGATGCGCCGCCCGGCCAGGGTGCGCGACAGCTCCTCGACGAGCTCGCTCACCGGGCGATGCGTCAGCGCCTCTTCCGGATGTTCCGGACAATGCGGCGTGCCCAGGCGGGCGAAGAGCACGCGCAGATAGTCGTGGATCTCGGTGAGCGTGCCCACCGTCGAACGCGGGCTGGGGGTGAGCGTCTTCTGCTCGATGGCGATGGCCGGAGAGAGCCCCTCGATCGCATCGACCTCGGGCCGCGGCAACTGGTCGAGGAACTTGCGCGCCTGGGTGGAGAGCGATTCGACGTAGCGCCGTTGTCCTTCGGCGTAGAGCGTGTCGAAGGCGAGCGAAGACTTGCCGGAGCCGGAGACGCCCGTGATGACGATCAGTCGATGTTGGGGAAGATCGAGATCGACGTTCTTGAGATTGTGGGTACGCGCGCCGCGAATACGGATGAAGGCCATGGAGAGGCGGCTGGCAAGAAGGCACGAGGTGCGGCGTAACTGCCCGCGGGGGAGGATTTTCGTGTCTGCAGATGGGTCGTGCAGGATTCGAACCTGCGACCAACGGATTAAAAGTCCGCTGCTCTACCGGCTGAGCTAACGACCCGTCGAAGAAGGCAGAATTATAGGGAATCGTCCGCAGAACTGTCAAGCGATTTCCGCGTCTTTTCCTTCTGGGCAGGGCAGAGAAGGATGGCGAGGCTGCGCTTTCCTTTGACGCCTCATTATGGAACAATAGCAGCAACGAAGAATCGAGGAAACGACCATGCTCGACCGGGAAGGATACCGCCCGAACGTCGGCATCGTGCTCGTCAACGCGCGCAACGAGGTGTTCTGGGGCAAACGGATACGCGAACATTCCTGGCAGTTCCCGCAAGGCGGCATCAAGAAAGGGGAGACGCCGGAAGAGGCAATGTACCGCGAGCTGCATGAGGAAGTCGGGTTGCTGCCGCAGCACGTCCGCATCCTGGGGCGCACGCGCGACTGGCTGCGCTACGACGTGCCGCGGCGCTGGGTGAAGCGCCAGTGGCGCAATGTCTATCGAGGGCAGAAGCAGATCTGGTTCCTGCTGCGTCTGGTGGGGCGTGACTCCGACGTCTGTCTGCGCGCCACCGCACACCCCGAGTTCGATGCCTGGCGCTGGGCGCACTACTGGGTGCCGCTCGATGCGGTGATCGCCTTCAAGCGCCGCGTCTATCAGCTTGCCCTGATCGAACTGTCGCGCTATCTCGACGTGCCGCCACCGCACACCCAGCCGCAGTATCGCGAGCTGATCGAGGAACTGCCGCCCGACTTGCCTGCCGCGCCGCGAATGGAGGAACGCCATGGACGCTGAACGGCTCGACGTGCTCGACCGGATGATCGTGGAATTCGATCGCGCCTTGCGCACCGTGTTCGCGCCGGCAAGGGGCACCCGGCCCATGCCCGGGGCCGATTTGCCTGGCGGCCCGCTCGAAGAGGCCGAGCGCCGGCACGTGGAGGGGCTGTTGCGGGTGGATCACACCGGCGAGATCTGCGCCCAGGCGCTCTACCAGGGGCAGGCGCTCACCAGCCGCGACCCCGCGATCCGCGAGGCGCTGCGCCGCGCCTCTGACGAAGAGATCGATCACCTCGCCTGGACCGAAGCGCGTCTGCACGAGCTCGGCGGACGGACCAGCCTGCTCGACCCTCTGTGGTATCTGGGTTCCCTGGCGATCGGAGTGGCGGCGGGGGTGGCGGGGGACGACTGGAACCTGGGCTTTCTCGCCGAGACCGAACGTCAGGTCGAGCGCCACCTCGAGGGGCATCTGCAGGCGCTGCCGCAGGCGGATCGGCGCAGCCGCGCCATCCTCGAGCAAATGAAGGAAGACGAGGCGGGACATGCCCGGCTCGCGGAGTCGCTTGGCGCCCGGCCTCTGCCAGCGCCGATCCGCGGCGCGATGAGGCTCGCTTCCAGGGTGATGACCACGCTCGCCTACCGCATTTGAATCGCCGCCAGCGGCGGGGTCACGCTTCCTCGACGATCTCCCAGGTGTGTTCGAGTTCGGCCGTCTTGCCGAGCATGATGGACGCCGAGCAGTATTTTTCCGCCGAGAGCTTCACCGCCCGCTCGACGCGGTCCGCATCCAGTCCCCGGCCGCGCACGACGTAGTGGAAGCGGATGCGGGTGAAGACTTTGGGGTCGCTCGGGGCGCGTTCGGCCTCGAGCCGTACTTCGCAGCCGCGCACCGCCTGCCGCCCTTTTTCCAGGATCATCACGATGTCGAAGGCGGTGCAGCCGCCGGCACCGGCGAGCAGCAGCTCCATGGGGCGCGGCGCCAGATTCCGTCCGCCCGCCTCCGGGGCTCCGTCCATGGCCACCAAGTGACCCGAGCCCGTCTCCGCCAGAAAAGTGCGCCCCTCGACCCAGCGAACCGTGCATTCCATGTCACATCCTCCGTGTTTTGCGCAGTGCAAGATTGTAGGGGATTTCTTGATAAGAGAGTCTGATTTTGTTATCGAAAAGTTTATTGTGCAGCGCGCCATTTTTTCTTGCTTTTTGCGCCAGACATCCCTATCATATACATCAACGAATCACGACTCGTGTGGTTCGACCGGTGTCTCCTCCACCCTCCTCCTTTGGTGTGGATTGAACGCCGCCTCTTCGAGGCGGCGTTTTTTTTCGTCTGCCCTGGAGGATGCGATTGACAAGGGGGCTCTCCTTGCGCTAACATCGCCTGCTTTCCAGAAGGGCCAGACTCGGGCCTGAGATGATCGAGGATACGCATGAAAACGTTCTCCGCCAAGCCGCACGAAGTCACGCGTGACTGGTTCGTCGTCGATGCGTCGGGCAAGGTGCTGGGTCGGCTCGCGGCCGAGATCGCCCGCCGCCTGCGTGGCAAGCACAAGGCGATCTATACCCCCCACGTCGATACCGGTGATTACATCGTGGTCGTCAACGTCGACAAGATCCGCGTCACGGGCAACAAGGTTACCGACAAGAAATACTACCGCCACTCGGGTTATCCTGGCGGTATCTATGAGACTACATTCGAGAAGCTGCTGCAGCGCCATCCCGAGCGGGTGCTCGAGAAAGCGGTCAAGGGCATGCTGCCCAAGGGGCCGCTGGGTTACGCGATGCTGAAGAAGCTCAAGTGCTACGCCGGCGCCGAGCATCCGCACGCCGCGCAGCAGCCAAAAGTGCTGGAAATCTGAGGAGTCAGCGATGGCGGTGTCGTACAATTACGGGACGGGGCGGCGCAAGGAAGCCGTCGCCCGCGTGTTCATCAAGCCGGGTTCGGGCAATATCGTCGTCAATGGCAAGCCGCTCGACGAATTCTTTTCCCGCGAGACGGGGCGCATGATCGTGCGTCAGCCGCTGAGCCTGCTCGAAGTCGAGAATCGGTTCGACATCATGGTCAATGTCGACGGCGGCGGCGAGTCCGGCCAGGCCGGCGCGGTGCGCCATGGCATCACCCGGGCGCTCATCGATTACAACCCGGAATGGAAGGCGCAGCTGCGCGCTGCCGGGTTCGTGACGCGCGACGCGCGCGAAGTCGAGCGCAAGAAAGTCGGCCTGCGCAAAGCCCGTCGCGCCAAGCAGTTCTCCAAGCGCTGACCGTCTTCGTCGGTTCCGTTTCATGGAAAGCCACCCCCGCGGTGGCTTTCGTCGTTTTCGGATGGCGCTCTCGATTTTTGATCGCGGCCGGGCGATAATCGCATTTGGTGATCCTTGGAGGTCGGACGATGATCAAGGTAGGGGTTGTCGGTGGCACGGGCTATACGGGCGTAGAATTGCTGCGGCTGCTCAGCCACCATCCCGAGGTGTCGCTCGAGGCGATCACCTCGCGCACCGAGGCCGGAATGCCGGTGGCCGAGATGTTTCCCAGTCTGCGCGGCCACGTGGACTTGCGTTTCGCCACGCCCGACGAAGCAAGGCTCGAGCGCTGCGACCTCGTCTTCTTTGCCACCCCCAACGGCGTGGCGATGAAAGAGGCGCGGCGACTCCTGGATGCCGGAGTGCGCCTCATCGATCTCGCAGCGGATTTTCGCCTGGCCGACGTCGACCAATGGGAGCGCTGGTATGGCATGACGCATGCCGCACCCGAACTCCTTGAGGAAGCCGTCTACGGCCTGCCGGAAGTCGAGCGCGAGGCGATCGCCCGTGCGCGTCTGGTGGCCAACCCTGGCTGCTATCCCACCGCGGTGCAGCTCGGTTTCCTGCCGCTGCTCGAGGCGAATGCCGTCGCGCGCGACGGGTTGGTGGCCGATTGCAAGTCTGGCGTCTCCGGTGCCGGGCGCAAGGCCGAAGTGCATACGCTCTTTGCCGAAGCCGCGGACAACTTCAAGGCCTACGGTGTGGCTGGTCACCGCCATCTGCCCGAGATCCGTCAAGGGCTGCAGCGCATCGCCCGCGGCCTGCCGGTGGAATTGACCTTCGTGCCGCATCTCACGCCCATGATTCGCGGCATCCATGCCACCCTCTATGCGCGGCTCACGGACCCGTCACTCGACGTGCAGGCGCTCTTTGCCGAGCGCTATGCCGGAGAACCCTTCGTGGACGTGCTGCCGGCTGGTTCGCATCCGGAGACGCGCTCGGTGCGCGCGAGCAACCTGTGCCGCATCGCCGTGCACCGGCCGCAGGGAGGTGACGTCGTCGTCGTGCTCTCCGTGATCGACAACCTGGTCAAAGGGGCGGCAGGGCAGGCGGTGCAGAACATGAACCTGATGTTCGGTTTTCCGGAAACCCTGGGGCTAGACCTGGTGCCAGTGAGCCCCTGAAACCACGGGAACGGCGCGCGCCATTTCCGGTCCATAACTCCGTCGCGCCCGCGACGACCCTGACGAGGAGCCCATATCATGACGACCGAAACCCAGACCGACGACGTGCTCATCTTTACCGACAGCGCCGCCGCCAAGGTGCGCGAGCTGATCGAAGAAGAAGGCAACCCGGACCTCAAGCTGCGCGTGTTCGTGACCGGCGGCGGCTGTTCCGGCTTCCAGTACGGCTTCACCTTCGACGAGGAAGTGGCCGAAGACGACGCCGTGATCGAGAAGGGCGGCGTGACGCTGCTCATCGATCCCATGAGCTACCAGTACCTGGTCGGCGCCGAGATCGACTACGTCGAAGGAATCGAAGGGGCGCAGTTCGTGATTCGCAACCCCAATGCCACCACCACCTGCGGCTGCGGACAGTCTTTCTCCGTGTGACGTTTTCGGCAAAGATCGGCGAACGATAAGGGAGGGAGCGATGCAGATCGCAGGGGGAGTGTTTCTCATCACCGGTGGCGCCTCCGGCCTGGGAGCGGCCACCGCCCGCATGGTCGTGGCCGGTGGCGGCAGAGTGGTACTTGCCGACCTCGACGAGGCGAAGGGCCAAGCGTTGGCCGCCGAACTGGCTGGTAACGCCTATTTCGTACGCACCGACGTCACCGACGAAGCGAGTGCCCAAGCGGCCGTGGCTGCCGCAGTGGAACGATTCGGCCGGCTCGACGTGCTGGTCAATTGCGCCGGCGTCGCTCCGGCCGAGAAGATCGTCGGCAAGGAAGGGCCACACCGGCTGGATTCGTTCGCGCGAACGATCCAGATCAACCTCATTGGTACCTTCAACCTGATGCGCTTGGCCGCTGCCCGCATGAGCGCCAACGAACCCAATGCCGAGGGGGAGCGCGGTGTCATCGTCAATACGGCCTCCGTGGCCGCTTTCGACGGTCAGATCGGGCAGGCGGCCTATGCCGCTTCCAAGGGGGGAGTGGTGTCGCTCACCCTGCCGGCGGCGCGTGAATTGGCCCGCTGGGGGATCCGGGTGATGACCATCGCTCCCGGGATCATGGAAACGCCCATGCTGTTGGGGATGCCGGCCGACGTGCAGGAGTCCCTGGGTAAGATGGTACCCTTCCCGCCGCGCATGGGGCGTCCGGCCGAATATGCCGCTCTGGTGCGGCACATCGTCGAGAACGTCTATCTCAACGGGGAAGCGATCCGCCTCGACGGCGCCATCCGCATGGGGGCAAAATGAACCGCAGCGGAGACGAACGAAGGCAGGGATGAACGAGACCACCTTGGAGCGGGCGGAGAGCGCTGCCGGCGCAGAGGAAAGCTGCTATCACTGTGGCCTGCCGATCCCGCCCCAGACGCATTTCACCGTGGTGATCGACGGCCGGGCGCGGCGTATGTGTTGCGCCGGCTGCGTGGCCGTGGCGCAGGCCATCGTCGATAACGGTTTGTCCGACTACTACCGCCATCGCGATGCCATGCCCGAGCCGGTGCGAGAAGCCCTGCCCGAGGTGGTGCGCGAGCTCGAATCCTTCGATCTGCCCGAGCTCACCGAGCAAGTCTCGCGGCCGGTGGGCGAGCACGAGCGCGAGGTCACCCTCATCCTCGAAGGCATCACCTGCGCGGCCTGCGTCTGGCTCAACGAACAGCACCTGCGCCGTCAGCCGGGCGTCACCCACGTCGAGATCAACTACGCCACCCGCCGTGCGCTGGTGCGCTGGGACCCGGAGCGCACCAGCCTGTCGCGCATCCTCAAGGCGATCGCCGAGATCGGCTATCGCGCCCATCCCTTCGATCCGAAGAAGGCCGAGGAAGTGGCCCAGCGCGAACGCCGTTCCATGCTGTGGCGCGTCTTCGTGGCCGGCTTTGCCTCGATGCAGGTGATGATGTATGCCATTCCCACTTACTTGGCAGGTGAGGGGGACATGCCGGCCGACATCGAGCGCTTGTTGCGCTGGGCGAGCCTCGTGCTGACCCTGCCCGTGGTGTTCTACTCCTGTGGCCCTTTTTTTGCCAATGCCTGGCGCGACCTGCGGCTGCGGCGTGTCGGGATGGACGTGCCGGTGGCCTTGGGCATCGGTGTGGCTTTTTTGGCTAGCCTATGGTTTACCCTCACCGACGGGGCTGAGGTTTATTTCGACTCGGTGGCGATGTTCGCCTTCTTCCTGCTGGGGGGGAGATTCCTCGAGATGCTCGCCCGTCAGCGGGCGGTTCGGGGGCTGGAGGAGGTCGCCCGCGTCATTCCGGCCGTGGCCGAGCGCCTGGAGGCGGGGGGATGGGAACGGGTGCCGGTGGCGCGGCTCGCGCCGGGCGATCGCATCCGCGTGCGTCCTGGACAGACCATCCCCGTCGATGGACGCGTGGGTTTGGGACACAGCGAAGTGAGCGAAGCCATCCTCACCGGGGAGAGTCGCCCCATCCCCAAGGCCGAAGGGGATCTGGTGCTCGGTGGCAGTCTCAACGGCGGCGGGGTGCTGGAGGTCGTGGTGGAGCGCGTCGGTGAGGAGACGCGGCTTGCCACCATCCGCCGGGCGATGGAGCGCGCCCAGAGCGAGAAACCGGCGCTTGCCTCGCTCGCCGACCGCTATGCCAGCCGTTTCATCATCGCGGTGCTGGGATTGGCCGTGATCACCATCGGGCTGTGGGCATGGATCGATTCCTCCCGCATCGTTCCCATCGTCGTCTCGGTGCTCGTCGTCGCCTGTCCCTGCGCCCTGTCGCTGGCCACTCCCGTGGCCTTGACGGCGGCCACCGACGCCCTGATGCGCTCGGGGGTGTTGGTGACGCGCGGTCATGCCCTCGAGACCTTGGCGCGGCTCACCGACATCGCCTTCGACAAGACCGGCACGCTCACGCGCGGGCAGCTGACCGTGGTCGAGGTCTTGCCGGCGCCCGGGCGCGATGCGCGGCAGGCGCAGACGCTCGCTGCGGCGCTGGAGGCGGCGAGCGAGCACCCCATCGCACGCGCGTTCACCGGGACGGCGCCGGCAAACGTGCCGGTCGCGGCATTCGAGGCCATCACTGGCCAAGGCTTGAGTGCCCGGGTCGCCGGCAAACGGACCTGCATCGGTCGTCCCGAGTGGGTGGCCTCGACGCTTGGGCTGTCCCTCGAGGCGATGCCGCGCGCAAGCGATGATCGTGCGCTCACGCGCGTGGCGCTGGGGGACGAAACCGGCTGGATCGCCGTTTTCGGTCTGTCCGATGTCCTGCGTGAGGAGGCACCGGAGCTGCTGCACGAACTTCATGGACTCGGTTTGCGCACGCATCTGCTCTCCGGCGATGCGCCGGAGATCGCGGAAACGGTGGCGCGCACGCTCGCCATCGACGAGGTCCGCGCCGGCCTCACGCCCGAAGGCAAGATCGACGCCTTGCGTCAGGTGATGGCGCAGCCGGGGCGGGTGGTCGCCATGGTCGGCGACGGCGTCAACGACGCGCCGGTGCTCGCGGGGGCGCATGTCTCGGTGGCGATGGGTGGGGGGGCGGATCTCGCCCGACTCAATGCCGACGTCGTGCTGCTGGGCGACGATCTCTCGGGCATCGCACGCGCCATACGCCATGCGCGGCGCACGCTCGCGATCGTGGCGCAGAACCATCGCTGGGCCTTTGCCTACAATCTGCTCGCCATCCCCTTCGCTATGGCCGGCTGGGTGACGCCGTGGATGGCGGGGCTCGGCATGGCGGCGAGTTCCCTGGGCGTGGTGCTCAATGCGCTGCGCCTGCAGCGCGCGAGGTGAGACGATGGAAAGCCTCTATATCCTGATTCCGCTGTCGGTGGTGCTGGTGTTCGTCATCGGGCTCGTCTTCTGGTGGTCGGTGAGGAGCGGACAGTTCGACGACCTGCAGGGGCCGGCCTACCGCATCCTCTTCGAGGATAGGGACGAGGCCGGCTCCGGCGATACGGTGCCTTCCTCAGGCAAGCCGGCGGATGAAGAAAAAAAGTGATGTTGTTTGACTTGCGTCAAAAACCTCTATGAAGACAAGGAATAGAATCTTCCTCGGTTTGGGTGCGAGTCCAAGCCGTTTTTGGGTTCCTTGTCTCTCTGTTGGGGTTGGGGCACGCTGGGGCGTGCCCCTTTTTTTGTCCCCGCCGCCACACTTTTCCTGCGTTTGCTACGCCATCGACTAAAATGTTGACTGAAGTCAACACGACTTTGCTCGTGCGGCGTATCCTACCGCCTGTCGCAGTCGGCGGACGCGCCGGGGTGATTTCGGTAAGTTCTCATTGGAGAGGTGACCATGCAAACGGAAACGACTTATAACTACAAAGTCGTGCGCCAGTTCGCCATCATGGCGGTGGTGTGGGGCATCGTAGGCATGCTGGTCGGGGTGTTGATCGCCGCCCAGCTGGTCTGGCCGCAGCTGAATTTCCCTCAGCTCGGCGAGTGGTTCCACTTCGGGCGCTTGCGCCCCTTGCACACGAACGCGGTGATTTTCGCCTTCGGCGGCTCGGCGCTCTTCGCCACGTCCTACTACGTGGTGCAGCGTACCTGCCACACCCGGCTCTTTGCGCCGGGCTTGGCAGCCTTCACTTTCTGGGGCTGGCAGCTGGTGATCGTGCTCGCCGCGCTCTCCTTGCCGCTCGGGTTCACGACGGCCAAGGAGTATGCCGAGCTCGAGTGGCCGATCGACATTCTCATCACGCTGGTGTGGGTGTCGTACGCCGTGGTGTTCTTCGGCACCATCGCCAAGCGCCAGGTGAGCCACATCTACGTCGCCAACTGGTTCTACGGCGCTTTCATCATCGCCGTGGCGCTGCTGCACGTGGTCAATAGCGCCGAAGTTCCGGTGCTTGCCGCCGGTCTTCTTACGCCGAAGTCCTATTCGGCCTACGCCGGGGCGCAGGATGCCATGGTGCAGTGGTGGTACGGCCACAACGCCGTGGGCTTCTTCCTCACCGCCGGGTTCCTGGGCATGATGTACTACTTCGTGCCCAAGCAGGCCGGTCGTCCGGTGTATTCTTACCGGCTCTCCGTGGTGCACTTCTGGGCCCTCATCTTCACCTACATGTGGGCCGGTCCGCACCACCTGCACTACACTGCGCTGCCCGACTGGACCCAGTCGCTGGGGATGATCTTCTCGCTCATCCTGCTCGCGCCGTCGTGGGGTGGGATGATCAACGGCATCATGACGCTCTCCGGTGCCTGGCACAAGCTGCGTGACGACCCGATCCTCAAGTTCCTCATCGTGTCGCTGTCCTTCTACGGCATGTCGACCTTCGAAGGCCCGATGATGTCGGTGAAGACGGTCAACGCCCTGTCGCACTACACTGACTGGACCGTGGGTCACGTGCACTCCGGGGCGCTCGGCTGGGTGGCGATGGTGACCATCGGTTCGCTCTACTACCTGATCCCGCGGCTCTACGGCAAGGTCGAGATGTACTCGAAGGATCTGGTCACGGCGCACTTCTGGATCGCTACCATCGGCATCGTGCTCTACATCGCCTCGATGTGGATCTCGGGCGTGATGCAGGGTCTGATGTGGCGCGCCACCAACCCCGACGGCACGCTCACCTATGCCTTCGTCGAGGCGGTGAAGGCCTCCTACCCCTTCTGGACCATTCGCGTGCTCGGCGGGCTGTTGTTCCTGACCGGGATGCTGGTGATGGCCTACAACGTGTTCAAGACCGTCGCGGGCGCCAAGCCCGTCGATGCGCCGGTGCTGGCTCCGGCCCATGCGTGAGGGAGAGTGAATCATGGCCAATTCCAAACACGAAATCCTCGAGCGTAGCGTCACGCTGCTCATCATCGCCACCTTGCTGGTGGTGAGCATCGGTGGCCTGGTCGAGATCGTGCCGCTGTTCTTCCAGCATTCGACCACCAAGCCGATCGACCGGCAGGGTAATCCGCTCGATGTCAAACCCTACGACGCGCTGCGCCTCACCGGTCGCGACATCTACATCCGCGAAGGCTGCTACAACTGTCATTCGCAGATGGTGCGTCCCTTCCGGGCCGAGACCGAGCGTTATGGCCACTACTCGGTGGCGGGCGAGTACATCTACGACCGCCCCTTCCAGTGGGGGTCCAAACGTACCGGTCCCGATCTGCACCGTGTGGGCGGCCGCTATTCGGACAACTGGCACATCGCCCACCTGCGCAACCCGCGCGACGTCGTGCCAGAGTCCAACATGCCGGCCTTCCCCTGGCTCGACCGGCCGATCAGCCAGCGCGACATCAACGCCATCCAGGACAAGATGAAGGCGCTTCGTGCCTTGGGCCACCCCTACACCGACGAGGAGATCGCGCAGGCGCCATCCATGCTCGAGGGCAAGACGGAGATGGAGGCCCTGGTGGCCTACCTGCAGGGCCTCGGCCGGGCGTTGTCCAATTTCCAGTGAGTGAGAGGAGGGCGTGATGGACATCAACGACCTGCGTTCCTTGGTGACGGTGCTGTCGTTCCTTTGCTTCATCGGTATCTGCGTTTGGGCGTACAGCCGCGCCGCCAAGCCGGCGTTCGAAGAAGCCGCACGCCTGCCGTTCCTCGAGGACGACGACCCGGTGCTCGCCAACGATCACAAGGAAGGGAACTAAAATGGCAGACTTCATCAATGGGTTCTGGAACGCGTACGTGATGGTGCTCGTGGCGCTGAGTATCGCGTTCTGCATCTTCATCATCGCCTTCAACATGCGGGCGAGCGGCAAGGTGGGTGAGCTGCAGCCGCACAAGTGGGACGAGACGCTGCAGGAGTGGAACAACCCGCTGCCGCGCTGGTGGATGTATCTGTATTGGCTCACCATTTTCTTCGGCATCGCTTACCTCATCATCTACCCCGGCTTCGGCTCTTTCCCTGGCATCGCCAAGTGGACCTCGGTGGGGCAGTGGGAGCAGGAGATGAAGAAGGCCGACGAGCAGTATGGTCCGAAGTTCGCCAAATACCGCAACATGGACGTGAAAGCGGTGGCGGCCGATCCCGAGGCGATGGGCATGGGCAAGCGGCTCTTCCAGACCTACTGCATGCAGTGCCACGGGGCCGACGCGCGCGGGGCCAAGGGCTTCCCCAACCTGACTGACCATGACTGGCTGGGCGGGGACGGCTCGCCCGAGTACATCAAGACCACCATCACCGCGGGGCGCATGGGCGTGATGACACCCTTCAAGGACATCCTCTCCGAGGATCAGATGAAGGACGTGGCCAATTACGTGCGCTCGCTCTCGGGCCTGTCGCACGACGCGCAGCGCGCGCAGCGGGGCGCCCAGGTCTTTGCCGAGAACTGCGCCGTCTGTCACGGGCCGGACGCCAAGGGGAATCCGCTGCTGGGTGCGCCCAATCTCACCGACGACATCTGGCTGTGGGGCTCGTCGGAGGCTCAGATCATCGCCAACGTGACCAACGGCATCCAGAACCGCATGCCGGCTTTCGGGGAATTCCTGGGCGAGGATAAGGTCCATATTCTTACTGCCTACGTGTGGGGCCTGAGCAACAAGCAGTAAGGTCTGAGGCAGCAAAACCCGCGGCGGGGCGTCTGGGGCGTCTCGCCGCATCTTCCCTTCCCGCCGGAGTGCTTCTGTTCTATAAAGAACGCGGGTCCTGACGAAGAGTCTTCCTCATCATGAACGAACCGCTGAAAACCGCCGAGGCGCGCCCTGCCGCGAAGACCGCTGCTTCCGAAGAGGCGCCTTCCACGCTCTACGCCAAGCGCAAGAAACTCTATGTCCGTTCCACCACGGGGCCTTTCCAGCGGCTGCGGTGGTTCTTCGTCTTTCTCACCCAGGCGATTTTCTACGGTTTTCCGTGGCTCACCTGGAACGACCGTCAGGCGGTGCTCTTCCATCTCGTCGAGCGCAAGTTCTACCTCTTCGGCTGGGTGTTCTGGCCGCAGGACGTCTTCTACCTCTCGCTCATCCTGATCCTGTCGGCCTACGCGCTCTTTTTCTTCAGCGCCGTGGCCGGGCGCGTGTGGTGCGGCTATACCTGTCCGCAGACGGTCTATACCGAGATCTTCCTATGGTTCGAGGAAAAGATCGAGGGCGATCACATCAAGCGGCGCAAGCTCGACGCTTCGCCCTGGACCATGGAGAAAATTCTCAAACGCGGCGCCAAATACGCCGTATGGATCATCTTTTCCCTCGTCACGGGCTTCACGCTGGTCAGTTATTTCACGCCGCAAAGAGAGCTGTGGCATGAGCTGCTTTCCTGGAGCTTCGGCCCGTGGGAGACTTTCTGGATTTTCTTCTACGCCGGGTTTACCTTCCTCCTTGCCGGGGTGCTGCGCGAGCAGGTGTGCAAGTACATGTGCCCTTATGCGCGCTTCCAGGGCGTGATGTTCGACCCGGACACCCTCATCATCACCTACGACGCCGAGCGCGGCGAGCCGCGCGGGCCGCGCAAGAAGGGGGTCGATCCCCGGTCGCTGGGCCTGGGGGACTGCATCGACTGCGGCATCTGCGTGCAGGTCTGTCCCACGGGGATCGACATCCGCAACGGGTTGCAGTATGAATGCATTGCCTGCGCCGCCTGCATCGATGCCTGTAACCAGGTGATGGACAAGATGGGTTACCCTCGCGGGCTCATCCGCTACACCACCGAAAACGCGATGGCGAACCATTGGGACCGCGCCCAGACCATCCGGCGCGCGCTGCGTCCGCGGGTGCTCATCTACGGCGTCATCCTCATCGTGGTGGCTTCGGTGCTCTTCTGGAAGATCGCCACGCGGCCCGACGTGCGCGTCGACGTGATGCGCGATCGTGCCGCGCTCGCGCGCGAGATCCGCGGCGGCTGGATCGAGAACGTCTATACGCTCAACATCATGAACATGGTCGAACGGCCGCGGCGCTTCACGCTCACGGTGGGTGGTTTGCCCAACCTCAAGCTCGAGGGCCCGGCGGAGTTCGACGTGCCGCCCGCGACGACCTTGCCGCTGACGGTGCAGGTGCAGGCGCCGGCAGGAACGGCCCCCGCCGGGACGCACAAGATCTATTTTGAAGTCAAAGTGGTGGGCGAACCCGAAGATGTGACGCGAGAAGTGGCCACCTTCATCATTCCGGAGTAAGGCAATGGAAGCTCGGATGGATGCGCGCAATACGTCCCGGACGATACCCTGGTACCGCCAGAAATGGCCATGGCTGCTGATGCTGCCGCCGGCGGCAGCGGTGGTGGGCGGGTTCATCACCCTGTGGCTGGCAATCAAGACCTGGGATGGCTTGGTGGTCGACGATTATTACAAGGAAGGCTTGGCGATCCGCAAGACGATGGATCGATCGCTGAAGGCCGGCGAGCTCGGCCTGACCGCCTATGTGAGCATCGATGCCGAGCGTCTGCGCCTGCGCTTCGACGAGGAGCGCGCCAAGGCGAGACCGCCTTTTCTCGTCGTGACGCTCACCCATCCCACCCGGGCCGGCATGGATCAGGTGGTGCGTCTGGTGCGCGACGAGGGGCGCTACGTTGCGCCGATTGCGCCGCTCAACGCTGGGCGCTGGCTAGTGCAGATCGAAGATGAGTCCCGCGAGTGGCGACTGAACGGGACCGTGCATGTTCCCACAGAGAGCGAGGTGAAAATCGAACCGTTCGTACCTGCAGCAGACTGAAAGGAGGGACGTGCCATGACGGATGCACTGCGTGAATTGTTTTCTTCGGGGATTGGCTTGCTGAGCCTCTTCACCATCGCCTTCATCATCGTGATGGCGTTTTACATCTACCGCTACGTCAAGCAGCAGATCCAGGAAGAGGAAAAAAGTGGCAGCACCACTGCCTCTTCAGGGCAACAGAAGCACCGTTTGTCGTAATGCGAAACGAGAAAAGGCCGCACGATGCGGCCTTTTTTGAGCACAGCGGGTAAAGGGGCTCAGCGGTAGACGAGCACCGGCAGCTTGCTGTGGGTAAGCACTTTTTGCGTCTCGCTGCCGAGCAGGAGGCCCGCCAGACCGCGTCGGCCGTGTGAGGCCATGAAGATGAGGTCGCAGCCGTGGCGCTGGGCGCAGTCGATGATCGCCTCCCACGGCGTGTCGCTCACCACCGTGTCGGTGTCGCACGGCACGTTTTCCTTTTCCGCCATCGCCTTGGCTTCGGCGAGGATCCGGTCGGCTTCTTCCTTGGCCGCGCGGCGGAATTGATCCGGCGTGGTGGGGTCGATCAGGGCGCCTTCGCCGTAGACCGGCAGCGGAAAATCCGGTTGGGCGTAGAAAAAGGTGATTTTCGCGCCAATGCTTTTGGCAAAGGCGACGGCGCGCTCAGAGGCGCTGCGCGACAGATCCGAGCCGTCCGTCGGCACCAGGATGTGTTTGAACATCGTGCTCCCTCCTCGGGTGGGTTAACATCGGCCCATTATAACCACGCTCGACCGAGGTGCAAGATGACAGCAAAAGGGCGACGAATGGGAAATGATGCCGAAAACCATGAAGGACGAGGTGTAGGAAAAGGGCGCCGTCGTGAGCCGCCCCATTTTTTGCGCCGGCACCTTCCTCTCTTCCCCGAGGTGCGTTTCCTCGGGGGAGTGCAAGAGGTCACGGGGTCGTGTTACCACGTGGCGGCGCCTGGCGGCGAGTTTCTCGTCGAGTGCGGCATGTTCCAGGGAGGGCGCGAGGCGACGCGCAAGAACCTGGAAGCCTTCGCGTTCGATCCTTGGGCGCTGCAGGCGGTGATCGTCACCCATGCGCATCTGGATCATTCCGGTTTGCTGCCGCGTCTGGTGGCCTTGGGCGCAAGGGCGCCGATCCATGTGACGGAGGCGACCGCCGATTTGTTGCGGGTGATGCTGCTCGACAGCGCCCACATCCAGGAAAAGGAATGGGAGTGGCTCTCGAAACAGTCGCATCGTACCCGCCGCCGTCTGATGGTCTCCGATGCGCCGCTCTACACGGTGGCGCAGGCACAGGAGAGCCTGCGCTGGCTGCAGCGACACGATTATGGGCGCTGGTTTCCCGTGGTGGCGGGTGTTCGGGCCAGGTTTCATGACGCCGGGCACATCCTGGGGTCGGCCATCCTCGAGCTGGAGCTCGAGCGCGGCGACGGGGCGCTGCGCCGCTGGGTGTTCAGCGGGGATCTGGGCATGCCGGGGCGGCCCCTGGTGCGCGATCCAGCGCTGATTCCTGAAGCCGACGTCGTCTGGGTCGAATCGACCTACGGCGATCGGGAACATCGCCCATGGGACGAGTCGGTCGCCGAGCTGGAGACGGTGCTGCGCCAGACGCTGCCGCGGGGCAACGTCGTGATCCCGGCCTTTGCCGTCGGTCGCACCCAAGAGATGATCCTGCTGCTCGCCGATCTGGTACGCCGCGGCCGCTTGAATTCTCTCAACGTGGTGGTCGACTCGCCCTTGGCCACCGAGGCGAGCGAGATCTCGGCGCGTCACCTCGAGCTGTGGGATGAACCCAGCCGAGAGCTTTTTTCCTGGATGCAGCGTAACCGCGACCGTTTCCGTCTGCGATTCACGGCAAGCGTGGAGGAGTCGATGGCGCTCAACGGCGTGCGCTCAGGGCTGGTGATTGTTTCAGCCAGTGGCATGTGCGAGGCCGGTCGCATCAAATATCACCTAAAATACAATTTGCCCCGACCGGAGTGCGCAATCGTCATCGCTGGCTTCCAGGCGATGGGTACCCTGGGGCGGCGGCTCGTCGATGGGGCGCAGCAGGTGACGATCTTCGGGGAACGGATCGCGGTGCGCGCCAGTCTGCATACGATAGGCAGCATGTCTGCGCATGCAGACCGGCAAGGTTTGCTCGGCTGGTTGCGCGGTTTCCGGCGCCCGCCGCAGCAGTGTTTCGTCACGCACGGCGAATCGGGGCAGTCGCAGTCCTTTGCCCATACGATCCGCAGCGAGCTCGGTTGGTCCAGCGTCGAGATCCCGGCTCGCGGTCAGACGTGGCAGGATTCTTGGCAACGAGGAGGCCGTCATGGCGAGAAGTAGGGCACGCAATCCGCGGCAGGAGCCGCGCGAGGAAGTGGAACGGCGCATCGAGGAGACGCCCGAACAGGTGGCGGAGATCGTGCATCGCGCCATGGAGGGCAGTTTCGATCCCTTGGGCAACATCGCCCCCATTCTGCACGCGCAGGTGCTTTGGGCCTTGCATCCGGTGGCGCTGTGGTCGAAGGAGATCGAGCTCGGCAAGCGCAACGTCGCGCTGATGCGCTATGTCGCGCAGCGCCTCTCGGGTCAGCCGGCCGAGCCGCCTTTCGTTCCCGAGCCTTATGACATCCGTTGGGACCATCCCGTATGGACCGAATCGGTCTGGTGGTCGGCCCTGCAGCAGGGCTATCTCGGTTGGGGGCAGTCCCTGGTCGAGATGGTGCGCCAAACCCCCGCGATCGACGAGCGCGAACGGCGCCGCGCCGTTTTCTGGACGGGGGAATTCGTCAATGCGCTTGCACCGACCAATTTCTTTTGGACCAACCCCAAGGCGCGCGAGCTTGCCGCCAAGACGTGGGGGTTGAGCCTCTTCGAAGGGTTCAAGAACTTTTTCGCCGATCTGGCGGCCGGGCAGGTGCGGATGACGCGGCCGGACGACTTCCACGTCGGGGTGAACCTCGCCACGACGCCGGGGGATGTGGTGCACCGCAATGGGCTGGTGGAGATCATCCGCTATGCGCCGACCCGGCCGCAGGTGCATCGCCGTCCGGTGGTGATCGTGCCGCCGTGGATCAACAAGTTCTATGTGCTCGATCTCACTCCCGACAAGAGCCTGGTGAAGTATCTGTGCGACCAAGGGTTCGAAGTCTTTATCATCAGCTGGAAGAACCCCACGCGCGAGATGGCCAACACGACCTTCGACGACTATCTCATGCAGGGGGTGGACGTGCTCGTCGAGACGGCGCGTTCCATTACCGGCGCCGACAAGGTCAATGCCGTGGGCTACTGCATCGGCGGTACGGCCCTGGCGAGCTACCTCGCGGTGATGAACCGTAAGCTGGGAGCGGACGCCTGCCCTGTGGCGGATGCGACCTTCTTCACGACCCTCGTCGATTTCTCCGCCCCGGGCGACATCGAGGTCTTCATCGATCCGGCCACGGTCGATTTTCTCTGCCGCAAGATGCAGCTCGACGGCTATCTGCGCGGCGAGGACATGGCCGAGGCGTTCCGTTTGTTGCGCTCTAACAGCCTCATCTGGCGCTACATCGTACACGGCTGGCTCTATGGCGAGGAGCCCGCGCCCTTCGACGTGCTCTACTGGAACATGGATCCGACACGCATGCCGGCGAAGATGCACTGCTGGTATCTGCGCGAGTTCTATCTCAACAATCGCCTCATCCAGCCCGATGCGCTGACCCTGGCCGGAGTTCCTGTGGATCTACGCCAGATCGTGCAGCCGGTCTATGCCGTGGGCACCGAGGACGACCACATCGCCCCTTGGCAGCAGACCTTCAAGCTGATGCGGCACGTGCGCGGTCCTCGACGCTATGTGCTGTCGAGCTCGGGGCACATCTTGGGAATCATCAATCCGCCGAAAAATCCGCCCAAACGCAAGTATTGGGTGAGCGATCTCACCGATCCGGTTCCGAGGGCCGATTCCTGGCTCAAGTCGGCATCCGAGCATCCCAACAGCTGGTGGGAAGATTGGGTTGCCTGGCTCAGGCCGCAGGCGGGCGAACTGGTGACGCCCAAGGACCGGGCGAGCGTGCCTTCGCTCGGACCGGCGCCGGGAACCTACGTGCTCGAGCACTGAGGCGGCTTGCCGGTTCGTCGTCAGTGCGACAGGGGCGCCTGGATGAGGGCGCGCAGGCGCTCCCGGTCGCACAGGCGGATGTTCTTGTGCTGCACTTCGATGAGCCCTTCTTCCTGGAAGTGCGACAGGGTGCGGGAGACCGTCTCGAGTTTGAGCCCGAGGTAGGAGCCGATTTCTTCGCGCGTCATCCGCAGCCGGAATTCCGTGCCGGAGAATCCACGGGCGGCGAAGCGCTGGGCCAGGTTGAGCAGGAAGGCAGCGAGCCGTTCTTCGGCGCGCATGGTGCCGAGCAGCATCATGACGCTTTGTTCGCGCACGATCTCGCGCGAGAGCACCTTGTGAAATTGCGCTTGAAGTCCGTGGATTTCGCGTGCGAGCGCTTCGAGGCGGGCGTATTCGATCACGCACACCTCGCTGTCTTCGAGCGCGATGGCGCTGACGACGTGCAGCCCCGTGCTGATGCCGTCCAGCCCCAGGAGCTCGCCGGTCATCTGGAATCCGGTGACCTGTTCCCGCCCGTCCTCAAGCACGATGGTGGTCTTGAACGAGCCGGCGCGGATGGCGTAGAGTGCTTGGAAGGGGCTGCGCACTTCGTAGAGCGCTTGATGGCGTTTGAGTTTGCGCCGCGTTCCGATGAGTTCCTCGATGCGGGCGACGTCTTCTTCGCTCAGCCCGACTGGCAGGCACAGCTCCATGAGGTTGCACTGGGAGCAGGCCACTCGCAGCTGGCGCAGGGTGGGCGGAAGTTGGAGGTCCATGGCGCTTCTCTGGGGGTAAAGGAAACGTTTTCGTTGATGGCGGTCAACTCATCGTCGGCCGTTTCGTGCCATATTATGGAGGTTGCCGCAGGCGTTCATGAGCACCGCGATGCAGGAAACCCATCGTCTCGTCGTCGACCCGGAGCTGATCCGTCGTTTCGACATCAGCGGGCCGCGTTATACCTCTTACCCCACGGCCGATCGCTTCGTCGAAGCCTTCGGGCCGGCCCAGTATGCCCGCTGGCTTGGCAGCCGCGAGGTGGGGGGGCTCAACCGGCCGCTGTCATTATACGTGCACATCCCCTTCTGCAATACGATCTGTTACTATTGCGCCTGCAACAAGATCATCACCAAGGATCATTCCCGCAGCGCGCGCTACCTCGATTTCCTCGAGCGCGAGATCGAGCTCGTCGATGGGCATCTGGCTGGCGGCCGTGAGGTTACCCAGCTGCACCTGGGCGGCGGCACGCCCACTTTCCTGGCCGAAGACGAGATGCGCCGGTTGATGGCGGCGATCCGGGCGCATTTCCAGCTCGCCGAGCATGGGGAATTCTCCATCGAGGTCGACCCGCGCAAGGTGGATGCGGCGCAGGTGGCCTTGCTCGCCGAGCTCGGATTCAACCGCATGAGCATCGGGGTGCAGGACTTCGACCCGCTGGTGCAGGCCGCGGTCAATCGCATCCAGAGTTTCGACGAGACGGCGGCGGTGCTGGAAGCGGCGCGCGACAATGGCTTCAAGTCGGTGAGCATGGATCTCATCTATGGTTTGCCGCACCAGACGGTGGAGCGGTTCGCCGCTACCCTCGAACGGGTGATCGAACTCTCGCCCGATCGCCTCTCGCTCTACAGCTATGCCCACCTGCCGCGGCTCTTCAAGCCGCAGCGGCGCATCGAGGAGGCGGCCCTGCCCACGGCGGCCGACAAGCTCGGCATCATGAAGTACGCCATCGAGCGTCTGGTCGATGCCGGCTACGTCTATATCGGCATGGATCACTTCGCCAAGCCCGACGACGAGCTGACGATCGCCCAGCAGCAGGGGCGCCTGCACCGCAATTTTCAGGGCTATTCGACCCAGGCCGAGTGCGACATGATCGCTTTCGGCATCTCCTCCATCAGCAAGCTGGGGGCGATCTACGCGCAGAATCACAAGACCGAGGAAGACTACTACGACGCGCTCGAGCGCGGTGAGCTGCCGGTGCTGCGCGGGGTGGAACTGACCGCCGACGACGTGCTGCGCCGTTCCATCATCCAGGCGTTGATGTGCCATTTCGAGCTGTCGATCGAATCGATCGAGATCGCGCATCTCATCGACTTCCGCCGTTATTTCGCGCCGGAGCTGAACGACCTGGCGCGCATGGCCGAGGCGGGGTTGGTGGAGATCGGAGATCGCTGGATCACGGTACTGCCGCCGGGGCGGCTGCTGGTGCGGGCGATCGCCATGGTGTTCGACCGCTACCTGCGCCACGACCGCGAACGCGCCCGCTATTCGCGCGTGATCTGAGGCGGCGACGTGGCCTGGAGCGGTTTCCTCGCGGTCTTCCTCATCGGGCTCCTGGGCGGGGTGCATTGCCTCGGCATGTGCGGCGGCATCGTCGGCGCGCTGTCGCTGCAGACGGCGCAGGGGGCGAAGTGGCCGCTGCATCTGGCCTACAACCTCGGACGCATCACCACCTATACCCTGCTGGGGGCGCTGTTGGGCTGGCTGGGGGCGATCGGCGGGATGCTCGAAGGGGTGCTGCCGGTGCAGCTCACGCTCTACGTGCTCGCCAACCTCATGCTGGTGGCCATGGGGCTCTATTTCCTCGGCCAGACGCGCTGGCTCGCGCCATTCGAGCGCGCCGGCCACCGACTCTGGCAGCGGATCCAGCCGCTCACGCGCCGTTTCCTGCCGGTGCGCTCGGTGGCGCAGGCGTTTCCGCTCGGTCTGCTGTGGGGGTTCCTGCCCTGTGGGCTCGTCTATAGCGTGCTTGCGACGGCGCTGCTGGCGGGCGACGGGGTGCGCGGTGCCGGGGTGATGTTCGCCTTCGGCCTTGGGACGCTGCCCAATCTGCTCGCCGCCGGGTTGCTGTTGCGGCGTTTTCGCAACGTGGCGGGACACCCTTGGGTGCGCCGCGCCGCGGGCTTCTTGGTGGTCGCCTTCGGGCTTCTCGGCCTGTGGCGCGCGCCGCAGCTGGGCGGCATGATCTGGCAGGGCGTGGTCTGCCACCCCTGAAGCCGCAGGCTGCCGTTATATAATCCTCCTCGACAGGGCCGGCGCACGCCGCCGGTTGGGGTTTTTTCGTACGAGGGAGGAGTTTTCATGGCTTTCGAACGCGTTTCCGCCGGCAAGGACGTGCCCAACGACATCAACGTCATCATCGAGATCCCGGCACAGTCCGATCCGATCAAGTTCGAGGTAGACAAGGATAGCGGCGCCATTTTCGTCGATCGCTTCATGGGTACGACGATGCGCTATCCGCTCAATTACGGCTATGTGCCGCACACGGTGGCCGGTGACGGCGATCCGGTCGACGTGCTCGTGGTCACGCCGTTTCCGCTGCAACCGGGGGTGGTGATCCGCTGCCGTCCGGTGGGCCTGCTGAAGATGGAAGACGAATCGGGAGTCGATGCCAAGGTGGTGGCGGTTCCGGTGTCCAAGCTCACGCCGCTCTACGACAAGGTGCACTCGCTCGAGGATCTTCCGGAGCTCCTGCTGAAACAGACCGTGCATTTCTTCGAACACTACAAAGATCTGGAGCCGGGCAAGTGGGTCAAGGTGCTCGGCTGGGCGGGCGTCGAGGAGGCCAAGCAGGAGATCCTCGCCGGCGTGAAGAATGCCTCGTCAGCCCAGTAAAACGGCGCAGAGAGGATGAGCGCGCTGCGCCTGGGCCTGGCCCAGATCGACCCGGTGGTGGGGGATTTCGCCCACAACGCGGCGCTCATCGCCGGGGTGTTCGCGCGGCTTGCCGCACAGGGCGCGGAGCTCGTCCTCACGCCGGAGCTCGCCCTGAGCGGCTATCCGCCGGAAGACCTGCTCCTGCGCCCTGATTTTTATCGCGCGGCGCGGCGCCATCTGGAATCGCTGGCGGCGCTCACCACCGAGGAGGGTCCGGCGCTTCTCGTGGGCGTGCCTTGGGCCGACGAGGGCGGTCGCTTCAACGCAGCGGCGCTGCTGCGCGGCGGCCGTATCGACGGGATCTATCGCAAGCGTCTGCTGCCGAACTACGCCGTCTTCGACGAGAAACGTTACTTCTGCGCTGGCAATCAGCCCTTCGTCTTCACCCACCGCGGCGTTCGGGTGGGGGTGGTGATCTGCGAGGATGCCTGGTCGGCCGGGCCGGTGGAAGAGACGGCGGTGCAGGGGGCGGAGCTCGTCGTGGCGCTCAACGCGTCGCCCTATCACCAGCAGAAGTGGCGTGAGCGCCAGGCCGTAGTCGCCGAGCGGGTCCGGGCCTCTGGCCGGGCGATGCTCTATGCCAACCTGGTTGGAGGGCAGGACGAGCTCGTCTTCGACGGTGCTTCTTTCGCCGTCGATGCGCAAGGCGCCTTGGCCTGGCAGGGACCGTTCTTCGCCGAGGCAGAGGCGGTGCTCGAGTGGCGCGAGGGGAGTTGGCAGCCGCATGCCCCTTGCTTCGATCCCTTGCCGCCCGAGGAGGAGCTCTATCGGGCGCTGGTGCTGGGGGTGCGCGATTATCTCGGCAAGAACGGTTTCCCCGGCGCGATCATCGGGCTCTCGGGCGGCATCGACTCTGCGCTCACGCTGTGCCTTGCCGTCGACGCGCTTGGGCCCGAGCGCGTGCGCGCCGTGATGCTGCCTTCGCCCTATACGGCGACCATGAGCCTGGAAGATGCCGCGACGCTCGCCGCCCGGCTCGGGGTGCGTTACGACGTCATTCCCATCGAGCCGGCGATGAATACGTTCTCGGCGATGCTGGAGCCTTTCTTCGCCGGCTTGCCGCCGGATACCACCGAAGAGAATCTGCAGTCGCGCATCCGCGGGGTGCTGCTCATGGCGCTTTCCAACAAGACGGGGGCGCTGGTGCTCACCACCGGCAACAAGAGCGAGATGGCCACCGGCTACGCCACGCTCTACGGCGACATGGCAGGCGGCTTTGCCGTGCTCAAGGATGTGTATAAGACTCAGGTGTATCGGCTCGCGCGCTGGCGCAACCGCAATGGTGAGGTGATTCCCGAACGCATCATCACGCGTCCGCCTTCGGCCGAGCTCAAACCCAACCAGTGCGACCAGGATTCCTTGCCGCCCTACGACGTGCTCGATCAGATCATCGAGCGCTACATGGAATGGGAATGCTCGCCACGGGAGATCATCGCCGCTGGGTTCGACGCTGCGGCGGTGCGTCGTGCCGTCACCCTTTTGAAGCGCAGCGAGTACAAACGGCGCCAGGCGCCGATCGGCGTGCGGGTGAGTCGCCGTGCCTTCGGGCGCGACTGGCGCTATCCCATCACGGCGCGCTATGCCGACGAATACGACGAGGAGAGCGGAGCATGAAAAAGATCGAGGCGATCATCAAGCCGTTCAAGCTCGACGAGGTGCGGGAGGCGCTCTCCGAGATCGGCGTGAGCGGCCTGACCGTCACGGAGGTCAAGGGCTTCGGCCGGCAGAAAGGGCACACGGAGCTCTATCGCGGCGCCGAATACGTGGTCGATTTCCTGCCGAAGATCAAGGTGGAGGTGGTCGTCACCGACGATCGCGTCGCCCAGGTGGTCGACGTCATCATGGAGACGGCGCGCACCGGCAAGATCGGCGACGGCAAGATCTTCGTGCTGCCGGTCGAGCAGGTGATCCGCATCCGCACCGGCGAGACCGACGGCAACGCGATCTGAGCCGAGTCATTCGCGGGGCGCGCGCAGCAGCACGATGAGCGCGCCACTGCCGCCGCGCGTGGGCGGGGCTTCGCAGAAGGCGAGGATCTCGTCGCGCTGCGCAAGCCAGCGCCGCGACAGGTGGCGCAGCACGGAGAAACCGCCTGGCGAGCGCAGACCTTTGCCGTGGATGACGCGGATACAGCGCAGCCCCTGGCGCCGGGCGCGGGTGAGGTAGGCCGAGAGCGCCTCGCGCGCCTCGAGCCGCGTGAGGCCATGCAGGTCGACTTCGCCTTGCAGCGCCCAGCGGCTGCGCCGCAGGTCGGTGAGCACGCGCCGCGGCACGCCGGGGCGCAGGAAGTGGGTGCTCTCATCGGCTTCCAGCCAGTCTTCGAGTTCCAGCGGGGCGAGCAGCTCCTCGGCGAGGATGGTGCGTTCGTCGGCGAGCTTTTGTCGCGGCACCGGCGCCGGGCGCGGGCGCTCGGGCTCCACCCGCGGCGGGAATGTGAGAGGACGAACGCCCGCGCGCCAGTCCGCTTCTTCGGCGGGTGCCTGTCGGGGGGCTGCACCGGGCGGGGCGGCCTTCCCTTTTTTGAGCGCAGCCAAGGGGGCCGCCCAGGCCGGCGGGCGAGGGCGGGTCATGGGATTCAGCTTCCCAGGCCGTCGAGATAGCGTTCGGCGTCGAGCGCGGCCATGCAGCCGCTGCCGGCGCTGGTGACGGCCTGACGATAGACGGGGTCTTGCACGTCGCCGGCGGCGAACACCCCTTCGATCGAGGTGGCCGTGGCGTTGCCGTGGCGACCGCCGCGCGTGACGAGGTAGCCGTTCTCCATGTCGAGCTGTCCGACGAAAAGCTCGGTATTGGGCTTGTGTCCGATGGCGACGAACACGCCTTTGACGGGGATCTCGCGCGTGCCGCCATCGACCACGTTCTTCACCCGCACCCCGGTCACGCCGGAGTCGTCGCCCAGGATCTCGTCGACCACGCTGTCGAGCACCAGCTCGATCTTGCCCGCGGCGACTTTCTCCATGAGCTTGTCGACCATGATCTTCTCGGCACGGAACTGCCGGCGGCGATGTACCAGGGTGACTTTGCGCGCGATGTTGGCGAGATAGAGCGCCTCTTCGACGGCGGTGTTGCCGCCGCCGATGACGGCGACGTCCTCGCCTTTGTAGAAGAATCCGTCGCAGGTGGCACAGGCCGACACGCCACGGCCCATGAACTTTTCTTCCGAGGGCAGGCCGAGGTACTTGGCGGTGGCGCCGGTGGCGATGATGAGCGCGTCGCAGGTGTAGCTGCCGGCGTCGCCCGTGAGGCGGAAGGGGCGCTGCGAGAGATCGGCCGTGTGGATGTGGTCGAACACGATTTCGGTGCCGAAGCGCCGGGCGTGTTTCTCGAAACGCTCCATGAGCTCCGGTCCCTGGACGCCTTCGGGCTCGGCGGGCCAGTTGTCTACCTCGGTGGTGGTCATGAGCTGGCCGCCTTGCGCAAGCCCGGTGATGAGGACGGGCTCGAGGTTAGCGCGAGCGGCGTAGATGGCGGCGGTGTAACCGGCGGGACCGGAACCGAGGATGATGAGACGGCTGTGGCGGGGGTTCATGCGAGGACTCCGAAGAAGAAAGCAGACAGGGCGCGAGGCTGGGCCCATGAATCCAATTATAGAATGCTTACGCTTGCTGCTGCCCTCGCTGTGCCGAGGGGGATGGGCGCTGGCGTATAATTTTCCTTCCTTTCCGTGCGGTACGGCCTTGCCGATGAACTGGATCGCCTCGTTGCGTGCTTCCCGCGGTGCGCGGGAACTCGTCTGGGTGCTGCTCGCCGCGCTCGGTGTGTATTTCGCCTTGATTTTCATTGGGTACTCCCCCTCCGATCCGGGTTGGTCCCGCGATGCGGCGGTGGAGTCCATCGCAAACCCCGGCGGGCGGGTCGGGGCCTGGCTGGCGGATCTCTTCCTGTCGCTGTTCGGGATTTCCGCCTGGTGGATGCTCGCGTTTGCGGTGCGGGGTCTGTGGTCCGCCTGGCGCCTGTGGCACGGCCTCGAAGGCCCGGAACGGGGCTGGAGGGCTTCCTTTGCGGTGGCGGCTGCGGGGCTCCTTCTCTTGCTTTTGTCGAGCAGCGCTCTGGAGGCCTTGCGCTTCCATGCCCACACTTTCTCGTTGCCTCAGGGCTCGGGCCCGGGAGGGGTGATCGGCGTGACCTTGGCCGAGACGGTCGCGCGCGAATTCGGTTTCACCGGAGGAACGCTCCTTCTGCTCGCGCTGTGGATGGCTGCCGTCAGCCTGACCTTCGGGATGTCCTGGCTCGATGTGTGTGAGCGCATCGGTGCCGGGGTCGAGACGGCCGTCGGTGCGCTGCAGCGGCACTGGGAGCGGCAACGGGCCGCGGCGCCCGGTGGTGGGGGGGGATTCGTTTTTCCTCGCGGCGAAAAGGAGGGTCTAGATCTCTCTTGGCGTCGGCGGTGGGAACGCTTCCTTTCGGGGGTTGGCGCCCTGCGTGCCCGCTGGCAGGCACGGCGTACCGCCCCCGGGCGCAGTGCTGTGCCGCCGCGCGTCGAGCCGAGTCTGGGGACGGAAGAAAGTCCTGCGGTCGCGCCGCGCCCTTTCGTTCGGACGGAAGATGCTCAGGCCGCCGCCAGCAGGTCGGAGACGTCTGACGAAGCGGTGCACAGACCGCCGTCGCCGAAGCAGCCGATCGAGCATGGGCGCAGTCGTGCGGGCGCCGCGCACGTTCCGGCAAACGAAGGGGCGCTCGAGCCGCTGCCGCCCCTGGCACTGCTCGATGCGCCTGCGGCTGCCACGGTGTCGGTGAGCGCCGAGACGATGGCGGCCACCGCCCGGCTCATCGAGAGCAAGCTCGCCGAGTTCGGCGTGCGCGTGCAGGTGGTCGGGACGATTCCCGGCCCGGTGGTGACGCGCTACGAGATCGAGCCGGCCACGGGAGTGAAGGGGGCGCAGATCGTCAACCTGGCCAAGGACCTGGCGCGGGCCCTGTCGCTCGTGTCGATCCGCGTGGTCGAGATCGTGCCGGGGAAATCGTGCATGGCGCTCGAAGTACCCAATCCGAAGCGCCAGATCGTGCGTTTGAGCGAAGTGCTCGACTCGCGTGCCTATCGCGAGATGGCTTCGCCCCTGACGCTGTGCCTGGGCAAGGACATCGCCGGGCAGCCGGTGGTGGCGGATCTGGCCAAGATGCCGCACCTGCTGGTGGCCGGCACCACCGGCTCGGGTAAATCGGTGGGCATCAACGCCATGATCCTGTCGCTCATCTACAAATCGACACCGGAACGGGTGCGCCTCATCATGGTCGACCCCAAGATGCTGGAGCTGTCGATCTACGAGGGGATCCCGCACCTGCTCGCGCCGGTGGTCACCGACATGCGGCTTGCGGCCCAGGCGCTCGACTGGTGCGTGGGCGAGATGGAGCGGCGCTACAAGCTGATGGCGGCGCTGGGGGTGCGCAACATCGCCGGCTACAACGCCTTGCTCGAGCGGGCGCAGCGCGAGGGCGAATATCTCGGCAATCCCTTTTCGCTCACGCCGGATTCGCCCGAGCCGCTGGAGAAGATGCCCTACATCGTCGTCGTGGTCGATGAGCTCGCCGACCTGATGATGGTGGTGGGCAAGCGCATCGAGGAGCTCATCGCCCGGCTCGCGCAGAAGGCGCGGGCGGCCGGCATCCACCTCATCTTGGCGACGCAGCGGCCTTCGGTGGACGTGATCACCGGGCTCATCAAGGCCAACGTCCCCACGCGCATCGCCTTCCAGGTTTCCTCGAAGATCGATTCGCGCACCATTCTCGATCAGATGGGGGCCGAGACCTTGCTCGGCATGGGGGACATGCTCTACCTCGCGCCCGGAACCGGCATGCCGCAGCGGGTGCACGGGGCCTTCGTCGCCGACGACGAAGTGCATCGGGTGGTCGAATACCTCAAGCGGCTGGGGCCGCCGCGCTACGTCGAGGAGGTGCTCGCCGAGCCCGAGGAGGAAGAGGAAGGGCTGGAAAGTCCGGACGGGGGCGAGGAGAACGACCCTTTGTACGATCAGGCGGTGGAAGTGGTGCTCCGCACGCGCCGGCCCTCGATTTCCTTGGTGCAGCGGCATCTGCGCATCGGGTACAACCGGGCGGCGCGGCTCATCGAGGCGATGGAACGCGCGGGACTGGTGTCGCCGCCGGAGCACAATGGCAACCGCCAGGTGCTGGTGCCGGCGCGGGGAGAAGAGGTGTGAAGAAAGGTTTTGCGGGATGGGTGTTGGCGCTGTGGGCAATGCTGTGGGCTGGAGCGGCCATCGCTCAGCAGAGCGTGGCCGAGGAGGCGGTGCGGCGGCTCGAATCCTTCGTGACGCAGACGGGCGCGGCCCAGGGGCGTTTCCGCCAGGAGGTGCTCGACCCGCAGGGGCGGGTGGTGCAACGCTCCGAGGGGCGTTTCGTCTATGAGCGGCCGAGCCGTTTCCGCTGGGAGGTGACGGCACCGGCGCGCCAGCTGGTGGTGAGCGACGGCAAGACCGTGCAGGTGTGGGACGCGGATCTGGAGCAAGTGGTGGTGACGCCGCTCGCGCAGGCGCTCTCCGGCTCGCCGGTGGCGATCCTGGCCGACGCCCAGGCGCTGCACCGCGAGTTCGCCCCCGAGGGGGGGCAAGTGGAAGGGGATCACTGGGCGGTGCGCCTGCGGGCTCGCTCGGCAGAGGCCGGCATCGTGCGCGTCGTGGTCGAAGGCGAAGGAGAGCGGCTGCTGCGCATGCGCCTCGAAGATCATTTCGGCCAGACGAGCGAGATCACGTTCACCGAGTTTGCGCGAGCCTGGTCGGTGCCGCTGGCCGAGTTCGCCTTTACTGCGCCGCCCGGCACCAAGGTGCTGGAAAACCAACCGGGGCGTCGATGAGCGGGGAGGCGCGCGCGCCGCTCGCCGAGCGCATGCGTCCGCAGCACCTCGACGAGGTGGTGGGGCAGGAGCATCTGCTCGGGCCGGGCAAGCCGCTGCGGGTCGCCTGGGAGCAGGGCAGGCTCTTTTCCATGATCCTGTGGGGGCCGCCCGGCGTGGGGAAAACCACGCTCGCGCGCTTGCTCGCGCAGGCAGTGGGGGCGCGTTTCATCGCGCTGTCGGCCGTCATGGCGGGGGTGAAGGAGATCCGCGCGGCGATCGACGAAGCCCGGGCCGAGCGCGAGCGCGGCGGTACGACGGTGCTCTTCGTCGACGAGGTGCACCGCTTCAACAAGGCGCAGCAGGACGCCTTCCTGCATCAGGTCGAGGAGGGGTTGGTCACTTTCATCGGCGCCACCACCGAGAACCCTTCGTTCGAAGTGAATTCGGCGCTGTTGTCGCGCACCACCGTGCTGCGGCTCGAGCCTCTGGATGCAACGGCGCTCACTATGCTGCTCGCTCGCGCCGAGGCGCGCTTTCCCGAGGAGGCGGTACCCTTGGACGATGCGGCGCGCGCCATGCTGGTCGAACTCGCTGACGGGGACGCGCGGCGGCTGTTGAACGACGTGGAATGGCTGTGGCAGGCGGCGCG
>ENA-UPSA01000356-UPSA01000356.1-bioreactor-metagenome-genome-assembly--contig:-NODE-356-length-69503-cov-288.677802_pt1 | contig 69503 bp, 64 predicted proteins | sample MGYA00238183_ERZ773288 | MGnify/ENA primary metagenome ERZ773288 (study PRJEB29028, sample SAMN07631243) | bioreactor metagenome | isolation source: Switchgrass digestor | place: USA: Dartmouth... | reverse complement strand
TGTGGGTCAATTCTTGTCCGGCGCTATGGGTCAATTATATCCCGGCGGTGACAAGGGCAGCTATGAATCCTTCTAGGCATTATCAGGTTAATATCCAGTTGGTTATCTTTTCTTTCTACTTTTGTTACAATAACATCTTCCAATCCGATTAATTCTTGCATATAATTAGTATTGAGCATGATTAAATCTCCTTTTCAAATGTAGTGTGAGCAACTTCATTTTACTTGAGATTTCAATTTCATGCTCGTTTTATTTTAAAAAATGTTGGAGCACTTAATCTTTCTGTACCCCAACATTTATTATAGAACCTGAAAAGCAAGTTTTACGGCTGGCCTCTCGTTTCTGTCGCATGGATCTATTTTATAGTCCAGCTTATAGTTGGCTTTATCGAGATGATCCTGTCATTTGTTCCGATACAATACGGAATCCTGATAAATGCGATCCTGCTGGCCGCATGCCTTTTGGGCCTCATATCCGGCAATGCCGCGGAAGAAGAGATCCAGAGAATTGATGAAAAGGTAAAAGAGAAGGTCTTCTACATAAAGTCATTGCAGGCTGACGTAGAGGGCATGGTGGACATGGTAGCCGACGAATCGGCGAAAAAGGCCCTGAAAGACCTTGCCGAAGCCTTACGCTACAGCGATCCCATGAGCAGCCCGCAGCTTGCGGCTGTCGAAAACAAGATCGAGGCCAGGGTCGCCGCGCTTGGCGAGGCTGTGAGCGCATGCAATTTTACCGAGATAAAACCCATGTGCGATGAAATACAGCTTCTTATCGCCGAGCGGAACAGGAAGTGCAAGCTGCTGAAATAGGGTCTTGTATGGACACCAGGATTTGGCATATGGCGCTTCATTTTGCTTGGCAGCTTGTCCGGGATAAAAGCTACTCAAATAACATATGAAGTGATGTGCAGATGGATATACAGGTTAAGCAGCTGAATGACGGGCGTTTTATCGGTTTGGGCGTTTTTGAAGTCGCTTCTTTCCCCATGCTTGACGGGTCCTCAAGGGAAATGGAAACTGAGCTCGAGCAGGCATACAACACATTCCTGCATACGGTGCAGGAGTTCTACAACCTTGGCCAGAACTCCAATACCGTCGCGGACCTGCTCTGGATTGCGGACAGGGTTGAAAAACAGACATTCCGTTCCCGCATCCGCATTTTCTGCGTGGTCCGTAAAATTCATCCGCAGGAAGCCGTGCTTAAAGCGGACATCGAGCATTTGCTGAACCACTTCATACTGTCATATTCATCAAAGCAATTTACTATAAGCGCAAAGGGCGATGTTCTGGCCGAATACCGAAATCTAATAGGCAATGTCAGCAAGGAAAGCCTGGTATCGGTTGTTAAGTCCGAAAAATGCGCAGGCAACGCGTTATCCATTTACCCGTACTATTTCACCGATGTTGTGCCGGCAAACAACACGTACAATTTCTCATCGGTTGTGGCGGCCATGAGCCAGTATGAAAACTGCTGCATATCATTCCAGGTATTTCCCACCCAGCTTACGCCCCAGGAAAGGCTGTTCCTGAACGAGGTTTCAGGGGAGCTTGCCAGGCTTACCATGGGTGTTTTCATGCAGAGGGATATATATAAGGACATATCCGCACAGGAACCGTATGCGGTTCTTTCGTATTACCTGGAGCGGATCAACTCGCCGCTTTTTTTGTACAACATCCTGGTTTTTGGGAAAAGGAGCGACTGCATCAGCCTTGCCAGTAAGATCGTGAGCGCGATGCAGTCCGGGAACAAGAAAATAATGAATCCCGATTTCACATGCCTGGACCTGACCCGGGAGCATGTGGATTTAAACACCCAGTACATGCAGTATCCGTGGAACATAAACAATAAGCTGATCTACACCTACAGGAACAAGAACCTGCTGGAACGCGTGCCCATGGCTAAAATGCTGTTCAGGCTGCCATATATCATGACGGCGGAGTATTTGCTCAGCATATCCTCTATGGGAACGGTATGGATCGTATCGAATATGTTGCTGTTCTGCTCTATAAGGTTCATAAGGCGGAAAACACCGGCGCTCTGGAGGTTTCCTTTCACTTGCGTCTTCCGCGGTTTCAAGGACCTCGATGCCTTCTGGAGACTGCTCAAGGGGTTCTGTCACATCTTCCTGGCTATCTATAGGCGTTATCGAGGATATGCAGGAAACAGTGGCCCCGGTTGATACTGCGCCGGAAATTGAAACCCTTGAACTTGCGGAAGATGCTTCTGATGATGGCATTGCCGAAGAGATGCAGGAAACAGAAGCCCCAACTGATGCGGCGCCGGACGTTGAAACCCCTGGACTTATGGAAGATGCTCCTGGTGATGAAACCATCAATGAGATGCCCGAAGACGAGGTTCCGGATGAAGTATACGAAGGCCTGACCCTCCCGGAGCAGGCAGATGAATTGACCGGTGAAGAAGCGGAAGCGCTTGAGCCGCAGACCGACAGCCCGGTTGAGCAGAATGCCGACCTGCCCCCGGAAATTGATTTACAGGCGGTATACGAAGGCCTTGACGAGTATGATTTTGACAACATAGATTACGCGGCTGATCCCGAACGCCTGGACGGGTGCCTTGACGGCTTTACCGATTCAACCTGGGAGAACAGCACCCTTGAGGAAAAACAGGAGCAGATTGAGAGACTGAAGGAGTATGTGGAGGAAGTCATTGGGCTTAAGGTTCCGCCGCGGTTGGAATACTACTATAACAAGAAGCCCACGGATTACGGCTCATATGACAGGGAAACCAATACACTGAGGATTAATACTTACAGCCTTGAACGTCACTGGGACACGCCCAGTAATACAAATGTGGCGCAGGAGGCTGCCGATACGGTTGCCCATGAGCTTTGGCATGCCTACCAGGATCAGTGCGCGCGTAATCCAAGAAGCGGTCCGGCTGGTGCAATTGACTACCAGCGCCAGTACGGATTGGATCATTATATAGAGCCAAAGCATGATTTGTTCGGCCGGTGCATCAACTATGAAGATTACGCTGAGCAGCTTGTTGAAGCCGAAGCGAGGGCATTTGCAAACCAATTCAAGGATCGGCTGAATGATATTTCGAGGAGGAGAGGTTAGGATGCAGAAAATAATAGACTTTCTGAAATCGGCAGGACTGCCCGATTATGTGCTTCAGAAAAATGTGGAGGGTTTCAGGAGACACCCGGATATTGCTGAAGAATTCATTGAGTGGCTCGAGACAGGGAAGTACAGGGAAGAAAACCCGGTCAGGGTTGAAGGTTATACAGCGAAGGATATAGCGGAGCTTGCCGACTTCCTGGACGGGGCTGGAGCGTTCAATTTTTTAATAACGCTTCGGGAACGTCCTGAAAAGGCAAAGACCTATATCAAAGAGGGTTTCAGAATTAAATAAGTAAAGGGGAGTTATGGGCGATGACTATCCTGGAATGCAAAATTTGCGGCGGCAGCGTTGTTCCGACCGAAGACAAGACTTACGGGACCTGTGATTCATGCGGGAGGATAGTGACGCTTCCGAAAACTGATGATGAGCACAAAGCGGGCCTGTTCAACCGCGGGAACACGTTTCGCATGCGCGGCGAGTTTGATAAGGCTGCCGCGGTGTTCGAGCGGATAATCGAACAGGACGAAAAGGATGCCGAGGCACACTGGTGCCTTGCCTTGTGCCGTTACGGAATAGAATACGTGGAAGACCCGAAGAGCGGCGAGAGAAAACCTACATTGCACCGCATGAGTTACGACCTGTTCATCAACGATGTTGACTGCCAGGCCGCAATAGAGCATTCCGATGAATATACCGCCGGTTTATACAGGGAAGAAGCGGAAAGGATCACCGAGATCCAGAAAAAGGTACTTGCCATATCCAACAAGGAGGAGCCCTATGATATTTTCATATGCTACAAGGAAAAGACCGAGGACGGAAGCAGGACGAAGGACAGCGTCCTTGCACAGGATATATACTATGAGCTTACAGATATGGGATACCGGGTGTTTTTCGCGCGGATCACACTGGAGGACAAACTTGGCATAGAGTACGAGCCGTACATATTCGCGGCATTGAACAGCTCGAAGGTAATGGTTGTGGTTGGGACATCCCCGGAGAATTTCAACGCCGTATGGGTCAGGAACGAATGGAAACGGTTCCTTACCCTCATGAAGAACGATCGGAGCCGCGTACTGATCCCATGTTACCGGGACATGGATCCCTATGACCTGCCGGACGAGCTGGCTATGCTCCAGGCGCAGGACATGAGCAAGATCGGGTTTATGCAGGACCTGGTGCGCGGGATAAAGAAGGTTTTAGACGCCAAGGCTGCCAAAACACCCGAAAAGGTTGTTCCCGATGTTCTTACCTCATCCCTCGATAGGCTGATCCAGAACAGCGATACATACCTTAAACTAAAGAATTATCCAGCGGCCGAAGAGGCGTTTGAGCGCATTACAAGAGAATACCCCGAGGACTACCGGGGCTGGTGAGGGCTTATACAGTGCAGAACGAGAAACTTGACGGAAATAGTGGATGACAGTGCTATAGACCAGTTGAACACATGGTTCTCATACGTCAGGCAATTGTCGAAACCGGAAGTGTTTGAACCCCTTAAGGCCAGGTATGTGGACTATATGAAAATCGTAGCCGGCAATGACGTGGGGAATGAAGTAATCAGAATCAATAAATTAAAAACCAATCTGGGGGTCAGGATCGATAAATACATTGGGCAAATACGCCAGGCAGAAGACAGACAGAAAACGCTGTCCGAAAAGTTCGGGGCTATTTTATCTCAAGATGATAAATCTATTGAAAATGCCCGGAAGGATCTCGCAAAAAGAAAGCGTGAGATTTTGCTTCGTATCCTGCAGTCTATAATTGGCCTTGCCTTATTGGGAGTTGGCGTCCTGTTTATTTTCGATATAATTTACAGCAGGTATGGCTTCTTTTTGATTCTGCTTGGACTGTTTCTCATCTTTCTTTGCCTGTTCTTCGGCTGGGGGCTGGCATTTCCAGGATTGAGAGGCATATTCACTTACCGTAAGAACGTCGCCTCCGCAGAGTCAGCATTAAAGCAGGCAATGGAAAAAAAGGAAAACGAAATAAAGCAGTACGAAATGGAGCAGGAGAGATTAAATTCCTCTATTGCTGAAATAAATAATCAAATCAAAAAAGTCGAGGATAAAATCGCCGATTGCGATAAATACCTTGCCCTTGACAGGGATAAAATGGAGGAACTGTTGTATGCCATAAGGTGTAACAGCATAGGCGTTGAGCAGCCATACGATCCTTCTGCCTATCAGCTGAGAGATGCAGCAAATGAAAAGATCTTTCCATGAGTATGAGCCGGCACGGAGGCCGGCTCTTTTGAATATTCACTGTATAAAAATCAAAAAAACTGCCTTAACTGTTCAAATCCGATCAAATAATGCTATAATATAAAAAGTTATCTAAGAGAACATTGAACAAGAAGGAGTTACATATGGCCAGAGTCACATTCAGGGAAGACAGGTGCAAGGGCTGCGGCCTGTGCATCCATGTGTGTCCTAAGAAAATAATCAGGGAAAACAGGGAGAGGATCAACGCAAAAGGATATTTCCCGGCCGAGGTCGTGGAAATGGACAAGTGTATCGGCTGCGCTTTCTGCGCAACAATTTGTCCCGATTGCGTGATCACGGTTGAGAAGTGAGGAGGTAGCCGAAATGGGAGAAAGACTTCTTATGAAAGGCAATGAGGTTATTGCGGAAGCCGCGATCCGTGCTGGATGCCGCCACTATTTCGGTTATCCCATTACGCCCCAGACCGAGATCGCGCACTATATGGCAAAGAAGATGCCGAAGGTCGGGGGGGTGTTCCTCCAGGCCGAGAGCGAGGTAGCGGCCATTAATATGGTGTATGGCGCCGCGTCGGCAGGAAAGAGGGTCATGACCTCGTCATCGAGCCCCGGTATAAGCCTTAAGCAGGAAGGTATATCCTATGCCTCGGGATCTCAGCTTCCCGCTGTTGTTGTAAACATAATGCGCGGTGGGCCCGGGCTGGGCGGAATCCAGCCGTCACAGAGCGACTATTTCCAGGCCACCAAGGGCGGCGGTCATGGCGATTACCACATGATTGTACTTGCGCCTTCCAGCGTCCAGGAACTCTATGAGCTTACGGTGGATGCATTTAACCTGGCGGACCAGTACCGGATGGTGGCCATGATCCTGGGCGACGGCGTTTTGGGCCAGATGATGGAGGTTGTAAACTTCCGGGATGAAGAGCCCATCGTTGAGACGGACAAGTCCTGGTGCGCCTGCGGCCATGGCATGAAGCGGGAGCACAACACCATCACGTCCATCCATCTTGATCCTGCCGTGCTGGAGCAGTGGAACATAAATCTTCAGAACAAGTACAAAACCATATGCGAGAAGGAACAGCGCTATGAGATATACAAATGCGACGATGCAGAAATAATCATCGTTGCCTATGGCTCGGTGGCCCGTATCGCCAAGAACGTGGTCCAGGTGGCAAGGGAGGAAGGTATAAAGGTAGGGCTTTTAAGGCCCATCACCCTTTGGCCGTTCCCTGTAAAGGCCTTTGAGCAGGTAATGGATAGGGCGAAAGCTTTCCTTACCGTCGAGATGAGCTCGGGGCAGATGCTCGAGGATGTCATGCTGGCCGTAAACGGCAGAAAGCCGGTTTACTTCACTGGAAGGATGGGCGGCATGATCCCGAGGGTTGACGATGTAATGGCCAAAATTAAGGAGATCATGGCCGGATAGAGATTATCGCTGAAAGGAGATGTTGCAAATGGCTGTTGTTTTTGACAGGCCTCATGCGTTAGTAGATATACCCATGCACTATTGCCCCGGCTGCACCCACGGCATAGCCCACAGGCTGGTTGCCGAGGCGCTGGACGAACTGGGCATAGAGGGAAGGACTGTGGGAATATCCTCGGTGGGATGCTCCTACAACAACTATTTCTATTTCAATTGTGACATGATACAGGCGCCCCACGGGCGTGCACCCGCCGTGGCGACGGGTGTAAAAAGGAGCCTGCCCGACAGCATCGTGTTCACATACCAGGGTGACGGTGACCTTGCCGCCATCGGCACTGCGGAAATCGTACATGCCGCGGCAAGGGGGGAGAACATCACCGTCATATTCATCAACAATACCATCTACGGCATGACCTCGGGGCAGATGGCTCCCACCACGCTGCTCAACCAGGTGACAACCACCACCCCTTACGGAAGGGATCCCAAGCTGCACGGAAACCCGATCAGGGTCTGCGAGATGCTTTCCACTCTCAAGGGTCCGGCATATATAGAGCGCGTGTCGCTCCACGACATAAAGCACATTAAAAAGGCGAAGGAAGCCGTCAGAAAGGCCTTCAAGGTCCAGATGGCGGGGAAGGGCTTTTCGCTGGTCGAGATCCTGTCCACCTGTCCCACCAACTGGGGCATGAACCCGCTGGAGGCCCTTGACCGCGTAAAGAACGAGATGATTGAATACTATCCCCTTGGCGTGTTTGCGGGAGAGGATCTGGAGGTGTAGCCATGTTTCTTCATGAAGTGATTATAGCTGGCTTCGGCGGCCAGGGCATCCTGTCTGCCGGAAGGCTTATCGCATATGCAGGGATGCTGGATGGAAGGGAGGTTTCATTCTTCCCGTCCTATGGCCCCGAGATGCGAGGCGGGACCGCCAACTGCATGGTGGTGGTATCCGACGAGCCCATAGCTTCGCCGGTGCTGAACAGCTGCACCGCGCTCATCGTGATGAACAATCCTTCCCTGGAGAAGTTTGAAAGCTATCTTAAGAAGGACGGCGTCCTAATTACCGACAGCTCGCTGGTTCAGCAAAAGCCCGTGAGGAACGATATACGGCATTTTGAGCTTCCCGCCACCCTTATGGCCAGCGATGCGGGCAATAAGGCGTTCTCAAACATATATCTTGTCGGAAAGCTTATAAAGGAAACCGGCATCATCACGCCGGAGAGCTTTGAGAAGGCACTGTACGGCGTGCTGTCAAAGAGCAAGCACTATCTTATACCCCAGGAGATGGAAGCCCTGAGGGCAGGAATGGAGTACTGATAAAGGAATTGCTTAAGGGCTCTGCATGGTCAGGGCCTTTAATTTTTCCGGAATCCTTTTCCGGTCCTGAAAGGCGCCTGATGGACGGTACATGCATGCTACCGTTACTTAAAAGTACAATTGAATTGCATTGACTTTCAATCGGCATTTGAAGTAGAATGATAGCAGTATTTGTAAATTTGGCAATCATTATCGGCCGGTACCGCCGGTCATTTTGATGCATCTGACAGTTCATACGTCAATAAAGATAATTAAGGAAGATAAGGAGAGATGGGCTTATGGGAATTATCAGAGCTGCAATTGAAGCCATAGGCGGAGGCCTTGCAGACCAGTGGCTGGAAGTCATCGAGGCTAACGACATGAGCGACACCACGGTAATGACTACAGGTGTCAAGGTGCGCAATGACAAGAGGAACCGGAACATCAAGGGGAGCGACAATATCGTATCCCAGGGATCGATTATCCATGTCTACCCGAACCAGTTCATGATCCTGACTGACGGCGGCAAGGTGGTGGATTACACCGCGGAGCCCGGCTATTACAAGGTCGATAATTCTTCCTCGCCATCCCTTTTCAGCGGGCAGTTCGGAGATGCGCTGAAAGAAACATTCAGCAGGATCAAGTACGGTGGGACCACACCTTATGCCCAGAAGGTAATATTCATTAATCTTCAGGAGATCAAGAACATTGCTTTCGGTACCGTTAACCCGATCAACTACCTGGATCATTTTTACAATGCCGAGCTGTTCCTGCGCTGCCACGGGTATTTCTCCATCAAGATCGTTGATCCTTTGAAGTTCTACACCGAGGCAATACCCAAGAACAAGGACAGGGTGGAAATAACCGATATACATAAGCTCTATCTTTCGGAATTCTTAGGAGCGCTTCAGACGGCTATCAGCAAGATGTCCGTGGATGGTATACAGATATCCTATGTTGGATCAAAGACCATGGAACTTGCCCAGTATCTGTCCGATGTCCTGGACGATTCGTGGACGTCAAAACGGGGCATGCAGATTGAGTCTGTAGGAATCAACAGCATCTCCTATACCGAGGAATCCCAGCGCCTGATCAATATGCGCAACCAGGGCTCTATGATGTCAGATCCGTATGTAAGGGCAGGCTATGTCCAGACCCAATTGGCGGACGGAATTGCAAAAGCCGGATCAAATCCCGCAGGCGCCATGACCGGATTTTTGGGCGTAGGCATGGGTATGCAGACAGCGGGAGCCTTCATGGGTGGTTTTCCCCAGGCTAACCAGTACCCGGTGCAGCAGCCGCCGCAGCAACAGCAACAACAGCAGCCGCAGGCGGCCGGAGCAGCGGCCTGGGTATGCTCCTGCGGAACAAGCAATACCGGAAGGTTCTGCATGAACTGCGGAAAGCCCAAGGCTGAAGACAATACCTGGAAGTGCTCCTGCGGCGCCGTAAACAGCGGCAGGTTCTGCCCACAGTGCGGAAACAAAAAGCCTGAAACAGCGGCAAAGACATATAAGTGCAACAAGTGCGGATGGACACCGTCCGATCCTTCGAACCCGCCGAAGTTCTGTCCCGAATGCGGTGATCCTTTCGACGAACAGGACGCCAACTGAAGTCCAGGCTGAAAAAGGTGCCGAAAGGGTGTGAGTTCTATGTCGGTAATGGTGTACAAGTGTCCCCAGTGCGGCGCTTCACTGACTTTCAACGCGGATGTGCAAAGATGGGACTGCAAGTTCTGCCTGGGCTCCTTTGATATAGCGACCCTTGAGAAACGCCGCGCCGAGGAGGCCGAAAAGGAGAAGGAATTCGCCGAGCAGGCTGAACCCGAAGCCGAGGTGGAAACAGGGCAGGAGGAGATCAAGGTTGACGAGGAGTTCAACCGGAACGCAAGGGCATACAGGTGCCCGGACTGCGGCGCGGAGATTGTGACCGATGCCACAACCGCCGCAACCTTTTGCGTTTTCTGCCATAACCCCACCATTATCCCGGCACGGCTGTCGGGCGAATACCGCCCGTCAAGGGTGATCCCGTTCAAGATCAGCAAGGAGGCTGCCCAGAAGGCCTTTATAAACTGGTGCAGGAAAAAGCCCCTGGTGCCTTCGGGGTTCAAGTCAAAGCCCCAGATGGAAAAGATCACGGGCATGTACCTGCCTTTCTGGCTTCATGACTGTTCCGTTTCGGGAACCCTCCGCGCCAATGCCCAGAAGATCAGGAAATGGCGCAGCGGCAAGTATGAATATACCGAGACCAGCTACTTCGAGATCTTCAGGGAGGGTGACATGAGGTTCACGGGCGTTCCAGCCGACGGGTCGTCCAAAATGGACGATAACATGATGGACCTCCTGGAGCCCTATGATTACAGCCAGATGGTGGATTTCTCAATGTCATACCTATCCGGGTACCTTGCCGAAAAATACGATGTGGACAAGGAAACAGTGTGGCCTCGCATAAAGGACAGGGTCGCGGAGGACACTGTCACCCAGCTCATGCTGACAGCAAGGGGATATGACGCGATCCAGGTTACCCATAAAGAGGTCCGAATCAAAAACAAGCTGGTCCATTACACGCTGCTGCCCGTCTGGATGCTGATCTACAAGCACAAGGACAAGAAATACCTCTTTGCCATGAACGGGCAGACAGGAAAAGTAGTCGGCAACCTTCCCATAAGCATCGGAAGGGTGATCGCATGGTTCAGCGGCATCGCGGCGGCAGTCTTTACAGCCCTGTTCCTGATTGGGGGGGTGTTGATGTGAAAAAGCGCTTGTTACTGGTCATGGCCATTCTTTCCCTCCTGGTCTGCACGCTGCCTGCATTTGCCCTGGATACCGAACTCAAGGTATATGATTACGCCGACCTGTTTGAAGATGAGGAAGAGGAACTCCTCATGGATAAAGCGCAGAGGATAGCGGAAGACAGGCGCTTTGACGTCGTTGTGGTCACCATCGACGACGCGGAGGGCAAGAGATCCATGGATTATGCCGACGACTTCTTCGATTACAACGGGTTCGGATACGGGCGGAGTTATGACGGTATCCTGCTCCTGATCGACATGGACAACAGGATCGCCTGGATCTCCACCAGCGGGAAAGGAATAGATATTTTCACGGACAACAGGATTGACAAGATTCTCGACAAAATGGAAGGACATTTAAAGAATGACCGGTTTTATTCCGCCGCGGACAGGTTTTTGACAGAGGTGGATTATTACACCTCCGGCGGATTCAGAAAAGCGACCTGGCACATTCCGGGCTTTCTGATCATCTCGCTGATCGCTGCAGGGATATCGGTCGCCATAATGGCTGCGTATAATAAGGGCAGGAAAACCATTACTGCCGAAACATACCTGGACCGCGACTCGGTCAATCTCCGGGTCAGCCGGGATAACTTCATAAGGACCGCCGTCACAAAGAGGGATGTAAGCAGCAGTTCCGGCAGCGGAGGAGGAGGAAGCTCCACCCACAGGAGCAGTAGCGGACGCAGCCATGGCGGGGGCGGAAGAAGGTTTTAACGGAATATATCAAAGCCCGGGTTTTCCCGGGCTTTCTTACTTAAGCTGCATGATATGCGCAACCTGAAATTGGAGCCGGTTATGGCTATCCTATATCCTTGAGATTGATATTTATTTCACGAACGATCTTAATGGATAATTCGTGCTGCAGGTCTATGATAAACGAACGGTCGTACTTGATTCCGGTTTTCGGGTTGTAGAACGGCCTTACAACGGGACGTGTCATATAGATCGGGTTGTTTTTTACAACGATGGCGAACATGCCGTTGCTCAAAAGCACTATGGTACCTTCGGGATAGATCGGGACAATCTTCATGAACATGTCAACCAGCGATTTGTCGAATATATGGCCCGACCCGCCGACCAGGTATTCCACCGCGTCAGTGGTCTGGTATACATTCTTGTAGCGCTCGTCGTTGATGGCCTGGTCATACGCGTCGCAAATGCTTACAATCCTCGCAGAATAGTGTATGTAGTCGCCGTTCAGGCCCATCGGGTATCCTCCGCCGTTCACCTGTTCGTGGTGCATGAGCACTGTGATCTTTGACGTGGCCGAGACTTCGGAAATATCCTTTATTGCCTGGTACCCCAACAGGGGATGCTTTTTTATCTCGGCCTGTTCGGCGGGGGTTGGGTCCTTCTTGTTGAGAAGATCCTTTGGTATCAGGGCTTTCCCTATGTCATGCAGCATGGCGCCCATGGCGATGCTTTTTACCTTGGCTGGCGGCAGTGAGAGCTTGTTCGCCAGAGCGATGGCCATGATGCAGACATTTATCGAATGGGCATAGACCAGTTCGTCCTGGGTGCGGATATCATTTGCGTTAAGGACATCTATCCTGGTGGACATCATCTCGTCCATGATATGCTCCACAGACTTCTTTAAAGCCCCGTAGTCTATCTCGCCCCTGTTGGAAAGTCTGTTCATCTCGTTGCGGATGGTCATCTTGGCCTGGTTCCTGGTTTCGTCTGTCAGAACGCCATGAATTTCTACGTCTTCCGATAGTTCGTCCTCGATATATACACTGGAAACGCCCTTTTCCATAAGTTTGCCGACGATGGATGGGGTGAGTCTGACTCCCACGTTGAGCAGCCTTCGGCCGTCGATATCGTAAATGGGTCGTGCCAGAACATCGTCATCACGAACCTGTTTTAAGCTGACTCGTCTCATTACAAAGCTCCTTCATTGATGAAGCATGAATATGACATACGAATAATATTTACCCACCCGGCCGTGCCAAAAAACAAGTGGTTTTATTCAATTGTTATGTTCAATGCCTCCCGGATAATCCGGTTTTTTCTGACCAGGGACAGGAGCGGCAGGCCAAGGCCATAGCAGACAATGGCTTCTGATATGGCGATGAAGAGCATGGTAAGAGGCCAGGGATAGGTCCTGTCATACAGCAGGTAGACATAGGAGCCCACGATGAGCCCGTTGAACACCACGGGGGGCAGGGGAAGCAAGAAGGTGCGTTTCCTCAAAAGCCAGGTTGATAAACCTGCCAGGAGCGTGGCAATGCTTCCGAGGACGATATCGACTATGCCGAATCCTCCGAGGAAGTTTGCAAGGACGCAGCCGACAAAAACCCCTGGAATGGATGCGGGAAGAACGGCAGGCAGAACTGTAAGGGCTTCGGAGATCCTGAACTGTATTGGACCATAGGCGAAGGGCTTTATCAAAAGGGTCAGGGAAGCATATACCGCGGCAATTACCGCGGCCTGTACGATTGATCGGGTTTTTATTCTCATGTTTTATCCTTCTTCCGCATGTAAAGACCCATGCGGCCGGCATTAAACTTAGCCGCCGGAGGCTACGTAGTTTTGTTTGGCTTCCAACAGGGACCACAGGCTTTGGCCTTCCATACTGGAAGCCGGCCAGGATTTTGCGAACTGGCCGTGGGGTTGCCACGGCAACAATTGTATCCCATGCGATCATTAAAATCAACACGCAATTTTTTCAGCGCATATAGCCAGTTTGCCCGGAAAGCCCGCATGATTATGACGTACGGCTCTTTTTCGCTATTGCCATGCATGGACTATCTGGTATAATTACCTTTAGATGAAAGCTTTGGAGGTTGGCAGTGGATCGCGAAAGGGCGATGGAAGAATTAAATCTGAGGATTGAGAACCAGGACATTATCCTCCACAGCCTGGCCGTTGAAGCCATTATGAGATCCCTGGCCAGGCGCTTTCACGAAGATGTGGATCTGTGGGGGATAACCGGCCTTGTCCATGACATTGACCTTGAAAGGGTCAACTGGAACATGAATATTCACGGGATGATGGGCGGAGACATCCTTGAAGCCCTGGATTTTGACCGGACAATTGCCTATGCGGTGAGGGCCCATAATCCCGCCAACAACCTGGCAAGGAGGAGGAAGCTGGACAAGGCGATTTATTGTGCGTCCCCCATGGCGAAGCTGATTGCGGCGTGCGTTGAAATCACCCCCGACAAATCCATCGGAAACATAGACACCGAAATGATTATGAAATGTTATGCCGATCCCAATTTCGCGATAGATATAAGCAGGGAACGGATAGCCTCGTGCAGCGAACTGGATTTAAGCGTCGAGGACTTTGCGGAGCTTTCGCTTAAGGCTGTAAGGGATGTCCTGTGATTCACAGGCGCGGATTGGAACCGCGGCGCACGGAGTGGCTGATCCCGTCGAAAGGCATCATGGAGTATTGAATAAAAAACTGAACTGTCAACCAAGATAAAGATGGGCGGCTGTATAAAGCCGCTTTTGTTTAATCCGGATGCAGGCACATGAAAGGAAGAGGATTGATTGAACCTGATGGAAGAGAGAAAAAAGCGCATACTGGCCTTTATGCGAGAGGAAGCGTACAAGCCGCTGCTATTGTCCGAGCTTGTGACAGTCCTGGATGTTCCCGGGGAGGATATACCGCTTCTGATAAACCTTCTTAATGAAATGGAAGAGGAAGGGCTTATCATAAAAACCAGGAAGGAGAGGTACGGCGTTCCCGGCAAGATGGGCCTTGTTACGGGCAGGTTCCAGGCCCATGAGAAAGGGTTCGGCTTTGTTATACCCGATACCGGGGAAGAGGATGTGTTTGTACCCGCAAATGCCATAAGCGGCGCCATGCACGGCGACAGGGTAATGGCACGCGTAACCAGGCCTGCCACCCCCACAAGGACCCGGGAAGGCGAGATAGTTAAGATACTGACTCGCGTCCATAAGACCATAGTGGGCACCTTTGACATGAGCGGCAGTTTTGGCTTTGTCACCCCGGACCATTCCCGGCTTTTCAGGGATGTGTTCATTCCCAGTGACTCCACCAACGGGGCTAAAACCGGCCAGAAGGTGGTCGTGGAGATAACCAGGTGGCCCGAAGCAAACCGGAACGCCGAGGGAAAGATTATCGAGATCCTCGGAAACAGCGGCGATGCCGGCGTTGATATCATGTCCATCATCCGGGCATACGGCATCCCGTATGAGTTCCCTGAAGAGGTGCTCAAGGAGGCAAGGAAGGCCCCGCAGGCAGTCAGGGAAGAGGACATAAGAGGCAGGAGGGATTTGAGGGATCTTCGGATGGTGACCATAGACGGCGAGGATGCCAGGGACCTGGATGACGCCGTATCGATCCAGATCCTTGATAATGGCGACTACCTGCTGGGAGTCCACATTGCCGACGTATCCCATTATGTAAAGGAGGGTTCCATGCTGGACCGTGAGGCACTGCATCGGGGTACCAGCGTGTATTTCCCCGACAGGGTCATCCCCATGCTTCCCAAGGAGCTTTCCAACGGCATATGCAGCCTGAACGCCGGGGAGGACAGGCTGGCCTTCAGCGTCATGATGGAGATAGACAAAAGCGGCAAGGTGAAAGACCACGAGATCTTTGAAAGCGTTATCCGGGTCAGGGAGAGGATGACCTACACCAATGTGTACAGGATCCTGGAGGAAGATGACCCGGAGCTCAAGGAGAGGTACAGGGAGCACATAGAGGACTTTAACCGGATGAAGGAACTGGCCCTGATCCTCAGGGAAAAGAGGATGAAAAGGGGCGCGGTGGACTTTGATTTCAGCGAGGCGAAAATCATAGTCGACGAGAACGGAAAGCCCGTTGAGATAAAGAAGTATGAATTAAGTATAGCCAACCGCATCATCGAGGAATTCATGCTTGCGTGCAACGAGGTGGTGTCCGAACATTTTTACTGGCTGGGTGTGCCCTTCGTTTACAGGATCCACGAGGATCCTGATCCCGAGAAGATGGAGAGCCTGAACCAGGTTTTAAGCGCCTTCGGATATCACCTGAAAGGGTACCGGGACGTCCATCCAAAGGCACTGCAGGAGATCCTGAACCAGATCAAGGGGACCCCGGAGGAGAAGACCATCAGCACCCTCATGCTCAGGTCCCTGCAGAAGGCCAGGTACAGCGATGTCCACGACTGGCATTTCGGGCTGGCCGCCGATTATTATTCCCATTTCACTTCACCCATAAGGCGCTATCCCGACCTGATCATCCACCGGATCATGAAGGAGCAGATGAGCGGCAGGCTGGATGAAAAGAGGATCGAGCACTACAGGAGCATCCTTCCCGAGATCACAAAGAGCAATTCCGAGAGGGAGCGGGCTGCCGAGGATGCGGAGCGTGACTGCGAGCAGATGAAGAAGGCCGAGTATATGCGGGAGCACCTGGGCGAGGAATTTGAAGGGATTATATCGAACGTCACCGCCTTCGGCATGTTCGTGGAACTGGACAATACCGTGGAAGGCCTGGTGAGGCTCTCAAGCCTCGACGACGACTATTACGAGTACGATGCCAGGTCCCTGTCCCTCGTCGGCGAGAGGACCAGGAAAAGGTTCAGGATAGGCGACAGGGTAAGGGTCCAGGTGGTCAAGTCAACGCCAGAATCAAGGCAGATCGATTTTATCCTGCTGGATTCCGAAAACGGCAACGGAACCGGGGAAGACGCAGCGGCGTTCAAGAAGGCGAAGCCGGTAAAGCCGAAGAAGACCATAGACCCCCGCGTCCTCACCCACATCGGGGCAAACAAGAAGGCAAGCGCAAAGCTCAAGAAAAACAGGAAGAAAAAGCATTAAGCCAGGGGGATCAAACCAGGGGGACGGTTCCTGTGGTTCGAACCAGGGGGACGGTTCCTGTGGTTTGATAAACCATTACCACTTCCTTCAGGAACTTCCTGCTTACGTATAAAAAGAAGGGTGCGGCCGATCCTGTTGACATGGAGGAATAAGGCTGATACATTGGTAATAATAGTTGATGGCAGCCGGGTGTGAAGAAGATCGGCTGCCTTATTCTGTAGTCGCAAACGGAGAACTTGTAAAATGATACATAGTAACCAGAGTCCTGCAACTCGAACCGGTTTTATCGTTGCGACCTATGCCGTGTCGCATTTTCTTGTGGATTTCTCATGCGCGTATCTTATGTTTTCCAGGATACGCTTCTCGGAACAATGGTTTTTGTGGATGCTGATCTACAATTTCCTTGCCTTTGCCATGCAAATGCCGATCGGCCTTATGGCCGACAGGTTCAACCGCAATGCCGTATGCGCGGCCGCAGGCTGTGTACTTGTCGCCCTCGCGTACCCGGTATCAGGCATGCCCATGGCAGCCGTCCTGGCCCTGGGTATAGGAAACGCCCTGTTTCATATTGGAGGCGGTATCGATGTGCTGAATATCAGCCGCGGAAAGAGCGGTCCTTTGGGCATCTTTGTTTCCCCCGGTGCTTTCGGGATATATTTCGGAACCATCCTCGGAAACCGCGGCGCGCCAGGTGTGCCGTCAGTGGCCGTACTTCTCGTGACCGCTGCTGTTATCCTGTTTTTGCAATATATATGGAAACGGTCGTTCATCTCCGGAAATCTCACCCTGTCCCTGGAAGGGGCCGGTTCGCCTGAAGCGCTTTTAATCCTCGGCTGCCTGTTTGTTGTTGTCATCCTCAGGTCATATGTGGGACTGGTCCTTTCATTCCCATGGAAGGGTGAGGGATACTGGGGACTGGCGCTGATATGCGCCGTGGTCCTTGGCAAGGCAGTTGGAGGTATCCTGGCGGATATGGCAGGAGCGGTCAGGGCGTCTATTCTCTCCCTGGGGTTTTCAGCCGCGGCATTCCTGTTTTCCAATGATCCCCTGTGGGGTGTATTGGCCGTTTTCCTGTTCAACATGACAATGCCCATAACCCTTTGGGCAGCAGCCCGCATGATACCCGGCGCCAAAGGCTTTGCCTTCGGACTCCTTACTTTTGCCCTGTTCCTGGGTTTTATTCCCGTTTACCTGGGAGCGGACGAACTGTTAAGCACCCCTTCAGGTTTTGCGGCAGCCTCACTTGTCTCACTTGTGTTGTTGCTCGTGGGGCTTAAGAAGGTGGTGAAAGCCTGATGGTGCAATGGCTCCTTTCATCATTGGGGATTTCTTTGGGACTTACATTGGTTTTGGAAGAGGGGTTCGCGCTTCTTTGCGGCATCCGGCACAGGAAGGACCTTCTTCTTGTCTGCCTTGTAAACATCGTGACCAACCCGGTGGTGGTGCTGTGCTATCATGTGACAGGCATATATACTTCATGGAGCCCGCTTTTGGTAACAGCCATCCTTGAGGTTTCGGCATTTATTGTGGAAGGCCTGCATTATAAGGCGTATGCCGTGAGCATTGGCCATCCGTTCAGGTTCTCGGCCTTTGCCAATGCCTTTTCCTTTGGCATCGGCCTGATGATCAACAGGTTGCTGTAGGCGACCTGCAGAAAGGAGCATGTGATATGAGAAAGAATGCATCACGAAAACTGGCTGTTTTCCTGTTTGTTTTCATGTTGTCTTTTATCTGGACACCGGTTATTGTTAACGCGGACATGATAACTGGAGGAGAACTGTTATACAATTTATGGCAAAGAACCTGGCCATTCATTGTTGGTCTTGTGGCCGTCGCCGTGATCCTGACTGTGCTGCTCATCAGGCGGAACTTCAGGAGAAAGCGCGGGTCGTGATTACATAAAAATACAAAGGAGCGATGGACGTGAAAAAGAGGTTAGTCAGCAGGCTGGCCGTATTTCTGTCTGCGCTGCTGCTGTGCGGTATGGCAGCAGCTATAGCTGCGAGCGCGGACGCAATCTGGTCACCTCAGGACGATTTCTACGAGAATCATTTTGGCGATTGCGATTACGAGGACCGATACTACCTGGCTAACGGTCCCAAGGGTTATATCACCATATACCAGAGGCCGGGATCCTCAAGGATTGTTGACCAGTTTGAGAACGGCAACGAGTTCTATGTTTCCTTCACATATACCCGGGGAAACGGTGAAAAATGGGGTGTGGTCCAGTTCAGGCGGGACCAGGACAAGGCTGTTGCTACCTGGATGCATGACGAGTTCACCAAAACAGGGTGGATACCCATGGAAGACCTCCTGGCAGTATATGACCACTACGCCTTCGTCGAGGATCACAGGGATGAGTTCAAAGATTACCTGGGCGGATTTTATGCCCGGGATTATGAGGGTAAGATCAATTTCTGGACCTATCCGGGCTCAGGTGTTGTAAGATCGTCTGTCAGCATGAAGGACAGGGAAGGCGGCGAGTTGAGCTTCAGCTACATATACACCGATGAGGATGGCCGTGAGTGGGGATATGTCGGCTATTTCTACGCAAATGAGGGGTGGGTTTGCCTGAGCGACCCCACAAATCCGGACCTGCCGGCAAATGAGGTGGTTTACGAAGGCCTCATACCTGCTGCGAAGCCCCAGAAACCCGCTGTTTCCAGTGATATGACGCTTGTGATAGTTCTTGTGGCCGCTGTCATGGTCCTGACGGCGGTAATCATCGTGCTGATCTTCAGGAAGAAGGCAGCCCGCGGAAAGGCAAACCACGCAAACCACGGGGACGGTTCCAGTGGTTCGCCTGAATAAAGGAGCGTGCCCGAAAAGCCGCGGGGGCCCGTAGCTTGCCAGGACAGGAAAAGCCGCGGGGACTGTCCCAATGGCTTGCCTGAATAAAGGAGCGTGTCCGGAATGAAGTATGATATTAACCTGACCGGCTTCAAAACAAAAGGTCACGTCGAGAGCGAGTACAGGGATAACATGCTTTATGTCACCACTCATCGTGCAATACCGACACAGCGTTTTGACAGGGAGTTTTTGTCCATCAACTCGTATATTTATCTGCCTGACAAATACAGGCTGCCACTGAGAATCGACATAACGGCAAAGATTGACGCGCCGGGTTTATATGTGCTTTTGGGAAATGGACATGTCAATTTCGGCACCTTGTGCACCGACAACAGGCGTATTGATGACATTGTATCTCCAACGAGAAAGGTAATCTATTTCCACAACGATATACCCATGAACCAGTTCGCCCATATTACCCTTATATACGATCTTAAGGAAATGCAGATCCTGGTTGACGGAGAGGAACGGTATTATTCGGCCAATGAGAAGTATATGAAATCAAAAGCCTTCAGGGAAGCCAATGAAGAAGGCTTTGAACTGAAAATCGCCTGTGACAAGCTGGTCAATCTTTGTATCAAATCGGTTGCCATAACCGAGTATAGCGACACTTGCGGGATATTGCATACCGATAAGGGACTCCCTGCTCCCAAAACAAGAAATGAAGCAATATCCAGGAATGATAAGCCAACCTTTGAAAGATGCATCTCTCTCTTGCCACCGATAATCAAGGAAGAAATACTGGGCATTGACGAATACCTGAGGGCGTTAAGGCCGCTCAAGTTCAAACGCCAGGTAGACAAAAACGGCAGCAAGATTACATATGTCGCATCCGACCATGGCGTTTCATATGCGCTTTACTTAAGCAACGACATTTTTGACCATTCTCTCCAATGGTACCTGATAACACAGGGTCCACCGGATACATGGCACAGGAAAGCAGACATGATGGAAGAGACACTTAACAGGCTGTACGACAGGTCGCCCGATTTTGCAGAGCTAATGTTTCATAACCTGGATGATTGTGTCGGCTGCTATAAAGGTTGCCTGGCAAGGACCGTATATGGTTTTCGCGGTAAGAAAAAAGCGGTTTGTCACGGAAAGCTTAAATTTGAGATGAACCCTTCAGGGATGTCCGTACCTTCGCGGATATGATAAACAGTATTCTTATGGAAAACCAATGAGGAGATTGCCGTTTAGCTGACGCTCGCCCGCGATGATAATTCTGGGGTGTGAGGAGCGCAGCGGGGAAGATTTGAGGATAGCAGTTCGGGTAAAAACACAGGAACTGCCCTAATGGTTTCGAACCACAGGAACCGTCCCCCTGGTTCGATGGTTTCGAACCACAGGAACCGTCCCCCTGGTTCGAACTGCCCCCTTGGTTCGAACCGTCGCCAATATTAGGGGCTTGAAATTTTAAAAGACACTCGCTATAATATCTATTGCACGGGCAATTAACTCAATTGGTAGAGTGTCACTTTGACGTAGTGAAAGTTGGGGATTCGAGTTCCTCATTGCCCACCAGAATGCCGCCTTTGCAAAAGGCGGCTTTTTTCTTTGCCAATCGCCATCTGCCTTTATTTTTTCCATGAACTGTGCTAAAATCCTGACATAAAATCGGGTGTTGGAAAATGCCTTAACTTGAGGAGGCACATATGAAGGTTTTTATCGAAAAAGCCGTAAACGAGATACGGGCCGAGGTAGGAAACAAGAGGGTTTTATGCGCCCTGTCCGGCGGTGTTGATTCCGCTGTGACGGCAGCCCTCGTGCATAAGGCTGTGGGAGACCAGCTTACATGCATATTTGTGGATCATGGGCTTTTGCGCAAGAATGAGGCTGACCAGGTGGAGCAGGTATTCAGGAACCAGTTCCATATGAACCTGATAAGGGTGGATGCCCAGGACCGTTTCCTTGGCAGGCTGAAAAGCGTTACCGACCCGGAGAAGAAACGGAAGATCATCGGGGAGGAATTCATAAGGGTTTTTGAAGAGGAAGCGAAGAAGATCGGCAAGATCGAATTCCTTGCCCAGGGAACCATATACCCGGATATAGCCGAAAGCGGGACAGGCAATAAAGGGCTCGTAAAGAGCCACCACAATGTTGGCGGGATGCCGGAACGCATGGAGTTTGAAGGGCTCATCGAACCCCTGAAAACCCTGTACAAGGATGAAGTAAGGAAAGTCGGGCTGGAACTTGGGCTTCCCGGGGAACTGGTATGGCGTCAGCCGTTCCCGGGTCCGGGACTTGCGGTCAGGGTCATCGGCGAGGTGACAAAAGAGAAGCTGGACATCCTCCGCGAGGCGGATTACATCTTCAGGGACGAGATCGCCAGGGCCGGTCTGGACAAAAGCATCAACCAGTACTTTGCCATACTCACCGGCATGAGGAGCACAGGCGTGAAAAATAACGAAAGGACCTATGAATACACGGTGGCCTTGCGTGCCGTTGTCACAAAGGATTTCGTAACGGCCGAATGGGCCAGGATTCCCCTTGATGTTCTGGCCAGGGTTTCGGAGCGGATAGTTAAGGAAGTGGGGCACGTCAGCCGCGTTGTGTACGATATCACGAGCAAACCCCCGGCAACAATCGAGTGGGAATAGCATTAATGCCTTCTGATGCCGATTCTAATAAAACTCTAATGGATCATAAAGATGCGCCTAATACTCGCAGGGTAGAATGAAAACGTAAGTTACCCCTTATGTTTTCGGAGGTGCTGAAGATGATTACCATTGAGATGGTCGAAGAATTCAGAAGGCGTACGAACTGCAGCTATGACGATGCGAAGTATTACCTGGAGAAGTATAATGGCGATATGCTGGAAGCCATTGTAGCATTTGAACGGGACAGGAACCGCGGCTACCAGCACCAGCACGCCGGACATGCTTACGGATACGGATACAGATACAGGCGGAGCCGGCCTGATTTCGGGCAGAGGATAATGAAGATATTCCAGAGGCTGCTGGACATCAGGATCGTAATTGCCGATAATTCAGGAAGGAGCTTCAGTATTCCCATACTGTTCCCGTTGATCCTTGCCCCCTTATGGCACGTCATGATCCTGATTTCGGTCGGCATGATGATCCTGGGCTACAGGTTCAGCATACGGGAGATGCGGGATGATAACTATGACCTCAACAGCATCATCAGCCGGATAAGGGAGAGGACCCAGGCAAGGAGCAAATAGTATAGGCGCAGCCTGGGTTGGAGGTGAGACCTATGATTACAATGGAGCAGGTTGATGAGTTCAGAAAGCGCACCAATAGCAGTTATGAGGATGCAAAATACTTCCTTGAGCGCAATAATGGGGACGTACTGGATGCCATCATAGATTTCGAACGGAGCAAAACCGGAAGGTCAGGATACCGTGATGGATACCGCAGCCATGCCTACAACTGGCAGGGAAGCAGGCCGCAGCATCACAATGGACAGGGGTTTTCCAACATACTGCAGAAAGGCTTTGACACCAGGATTGTTGTTGAGGACAATAAATCGGTCCTGTTCAGCATCCCGGTTATCTTCCTCCTGTTCATGCTTCCCCTGTGGATTCTTGTTGTGGTGCTGTTCGTATTCTTCATTATGCTTGGCTACAGGGTGTCCATCCGTGACATGAAGAGCGGGAATGCGGATGTTAACGCCTTTTTCAGCAATATATCCGAAAAGATGAGGGAGAAAAACCAGCCTGCCGGGCGTCCGCCGATGCCTCCCGAACCGAAGAAGAACGGAGAGCAGGACAAAAAGGATGGCTACAAGGAGTATACAATCGAATAGATCAGCAATCTTTTGGTTCTTATACAAATGGCACAGGATAAGGGGCTGTCCTGTGCTAAAAACATATCTTGGAGGCGCATATGGCTGAAAGGATTCTTATAGTGGAGGATGAAAGCAGGATAGCCAGGTTCCTGGAACTGGAACTCAAGCATGAAGGCTACGAGGTGGAGATCGCCTCCGATGGCAGGAGCGGGCTGGAGCGCATAAAAGACGGGGACTTCAACCTTGTGGTCCTGGACCTGATGCTTCCGCTTATGAGCGGGATCGAGGTCTGCAGGCGCGTAAGGAAGTTCTCTGATATTCCCATAATCATGCTTACCGCCAAGGATGACATATCCGACAAGGTCACAGGCCTGGACAGCGGAGCAGATGACTATGTCACAAAGCCCTTCGCCATAGAAGAACTCCTGGCCAGGATCCGGGTGGCTTTGAAGCGCAAGTCGGCAAAAAGGGAGAACAACGAGGATACCATCGCGTGCGGGAAACTGGTGCTTTCCAAGATGCAGCACAGGGTTACATATGACGGTGAGGAAATCCCATTAAGCAAGAAGGAGTATGACCTCCTGCTGTATTTCATGGAGAACAGGGGAATTGTGCTGGACCGTGAAAAGCTTATCGAGAATGTCTGGGGATACGACTTCATCGGCGATACCAATGTGACCGATGTTTATGTACGCTATTTGAGGAGCAAGATCGATCAGAAGTACGGGGTCAATTACATAAGGACCATCCGCGGAGTGGGGTATATCTTTGAGTACCAGGAATAGCGAGGAAACAAGGGCGGCGTCCGGGAACGAGCAGACGAACCGGCCGGATCAACGGGAACAACCCGGCCAACCCGGCCAAACCAGGCCCACCAGTCCCCCAACGCCCGGCGGGGCAATCGGGGACAAGCCCAGGATGTCCCTTGCCTCAAGGATTACATCTTCATATAACAGGATGCTTATACTCTGCATGTCCATAGGGCTGTTCATAATGCTGGCGGCAACAGCCTGGTTTGACTATTCAGGCCTCGTGCGGGAGGCGAAGCCCACGCTGGATCAAATCAAGGGCATGAGAAGGCTTGAGGATATGGCAGCTGCGGTGAACGCGGCCGAGGACCTCTCCCTGGTCCTGCTTGACGAGGAATATGTTATCCTGGCCTCAAACTTCCCCCAGATCCACACTGTCAGCTATTCTCCCGTATACTTCCTGAGAATGGAAGACGGTACCTATATGGCACGCTCAGGCAGGGTTGACCTGCCCGGGGGGCACAGGGTTTACCTGCAGGTCTTTTTCCATGTGTCCTGGCAGCTTAAAAAGCTGTTATTCTTATGCGGCGCAGGAGTTCTGATATTCGGAGCGTCCCTTGCAGTCATCGGCCTGAGGGGTCGCCTGGTTACCCGGAAAACATTCGGGGTTATTGACGAGATGATCAGCAAGGCCAGCAGCATATCCTCGCAGAACCTGAACCTGCGGCTCAATGTCAGCGACGCTACCGACGAACTCCTTAAGTTCGCCCTGACCTTCAATAGGATGATGGACCGAATCGAAAAGGCCTACGAGAAACAGAACCAGTTTGTATCCGACGCTTCCCATGAACTTAGAACCCCAATATCGGTGATCCAGGGCTATGCCGGGATGCTTGAGAGATGGGGCAAGGAAGACAGGGAGATCCTCGACGAGGCCATTTCCGCCATCAAGAAGGAATCGGTGAACATGCAGGACCTGGTGGAAAAACTGCTATTCATCGCCCGAAACGACCAGGGTTCGCTTCTGCTTGTAAAAGAGCATTTTAACCTCAGCGACATGATGGAGGAACTGGTGAAGGAAACCAGGATGCTGAATACCGGTCATGAGATCAAAAGCAATGTACCGCCCGGCATCAAAATATACGGAGATGCAGCCAGGATCAAGCAGGCACTCAGGATCTTCGCCGACAATGCCCTCAAGTTCACGCCTCCCGACGGCACCGTGACCTTCAGGCTGGACCAGGATGACGGGTATGCTGTAGCGGTGGTGGAGGACACGGGCGTAGGGATCCCCGAAAAGGACCTTCCGCGCATTTTCGACCGTTTCTACAGGGTGGACGCCGCCAGGGAACGCAACACAGGCGGACATGGGCTTGGGCTTTCCATAGCAAGGATCATAATACTGAGGCACGGCGGCAGGATCAGGATTGCCAGCCGTGAGGGCGAAGGGACCCGCTTTTTCATTTACCTTCCCATCGGTGATGGTGTTGAAAGCCAGCCCCAGGAAGACTGATTTTCCCGGCTCAATTGAAAAAAGTAAGCCAAAATGGTATGATGAAATAGCCTGCCCTGTACCGGGAGGCTTTATTTTGACGCCTTTTTGAGGGAGATCCGGCAGGCTTCCCCGAAGGCCGTATATATTCACCCGCAGCGGAGGTTGTTATGAATAAAGTATTCTTGTTGCTTATAAGGATTATCATTCCTCTTGCGATCTTCTTTCTCGCGTTTACCTGGATTGGCACGACGGGCGGTATAATACTGGCAGTCCTGTACCTCCTGGCCATGAACCTTCCGGTTATATTCAACCTGATCGGAACACAGGCCTATCGGAAGGGTGACTATGACAAGTCCATCAGGATGATGAAAGCGGCATTGAAGCTGAGCCCCAGGAGCTACAGCATCCGCGGTTCCCTCGCCTGGCTGCTTTTGAAGCTGGGCAGAATAGAGGAGGCCGATGCCGAGATTGAAAAGGCCATATCGGACGCGGAGAAGGAGGAGTACAGGTATCCGCTCTACCTGACAAAAGCCCTGATCCTCTGGAAGAAGGGCGGGCTTGACGAAGCCATCTCACTGATGGAAAAGGTCATCGAAAACTACAAGAATACCAACGTATACGGAACACTGGGTTTCCTCTACATTGAAAAGGGCGACCTGGACAAGGCCCTGAGCTTCAACCTCGAGGCCTATGAATACAATAACACCGGTCCCGTTATCCTGGACAACCTGGGGTACACGCGGCTGCTCCGGGGAGAATACGAGGAAGCCCGGGAGATCTACCAGCAGCTTATCAAGCTCGGGCCGAATTTCCCCGATGCGTTTTACAACTATGCCCGTGTCCTTGCCCATTTCGGCGAACTGGAACAGGCGCTTTACATGTGCCGTACCGCGCTGACCTTCAAATTCTGGCATACCACCACCGTTACACGGGAACAGGTTGAGAATACCCTCAAGGAACTGGAAGAAGCAAGCGAAAAAGCCGCCGGATCCGCAAATTAAGAGGATCGGGGGCAATTCCGTAGCGTGAAGATGCCGATATAAATGATATAAGGGATGTGTTCAGTGGTATCTATGGAACATCGGATAAATATCTACGGGGAGTTCGGGATAAAGGACCCGATCCTTGAGTTGGCAAAAGAAACCGAAGAGGCGGTAAAGGATGCGTTCACGCGGATTGAGTCGATAAGGGAGATAAACCAGCTTAAGGTCATCCGTGCCCTGCAGCTTGAGAAAGTAAGCGACTCACATTTTGCCGGGACAACCGGCTACGGATATAACGACAGGGGGCGGGAAACCCTCGAAGCCGTGTACGCCCGCGCTTTCGGGGCCGAGGACGCCCTTGTGCGGCACAACATCACCTGCGGCTCCCATGCCCTGGCCCTGTGCCTTTACGGCTTGCTCCGGCCTGGGGACGAGCTTCTGTCGGTTACCGGAAAACCCTACGACACGCTGGATGAGGTCATAGGCATAAGGGGAAAACCCGGGGCCGGGTCTTTGAAGGACTTCGGCATAACATACAGGCAGGTGGAACTCAAAAACGGTGAGATCGATTTCGAGGCGATAACCGAAGCCATAAACGAGCGTACCAGGATGGTGTTCCTCACACGGTCGCGGGGTTATTCCTTCAGGCCGCCCGTGACCATGGAGCAGATCGCCCGGGTGGTTGAAATAGTGAAGGCCGTAAGGAAAGATATATTCGTCATGGTTGACAACTGCTACGGCGAGTTCGTGGAAACCCTTGAGCCCACCGATGCGGGCGCCGACGTCATGGCCGGTTCCCTCATCAAGAACCCGGGGGGCGGGATCGTGCCCACCGGCGGGTACATTGCGGGAGCCCGCGAGGCCGTGGAGATGATATCCTATCGCATGACCCTTCCGGGTATCGGCAGGGAGGTGGGCGCCACCCTCGGCCAGAACAGGCTCATGTTCCAGGGATTCTTCCTGGCGCCCCATATAGTAGCCGAGAGCCTTAAGGGCGCGGTTTTCACGGCCGAGATCATGAGACGCCTCGGGTTTGAAACCTGGCCGGGCCCCTTCGACCAGCGCTGCGACCTGATCCAGGCCATACGCTTCAACCGTGAGGACGCGGTTATAGCTTTCTGCCAGGGCATCCAGAAAGGATCCCCGGTAGATTCATTTGTAACACCCGAGCCCTGGGATATGCCGGGCTACAATGCGCCGGTAATTATGGCGGCGGGAGCCTTTATCCAGGGTTCTTCCATAGAACTTAGCGCCGATGCCCCCATCAGACCTCCATATACTGCCTACATGCAGGGCGGGCTTGTGTACGAACACGTGAAGCTGGGTGTAATGAGCGCCATACAAGAGCTGTCTTTACGGGGAATCATCGATTTGTAGACATTCCCCGGAGGTTGGAATGCAAATGACAAAAGACCAGGAAAGGAACAAACCGAAAGGAATAAGCAAACCGGGTAAAAAGAAGAGAAGGCGCAGGAGGCTGTTCAGCCTGCTGGTCCTTGTTCTGGTTATCATTTACATGCCTGCCCTTTGGAACTGGCTCTTTTCATCAAGCACCGAGATCGCGGTCATCAGGAGCGATACCCTTGAGGTTTCCACGCCGCTGACATGTGTATTCGTGAGGAAAGAACAGCTTCTCATATCTCCGGGATCAGGCTATCTCGTTCCCACGGTACCCTATGGCGAAAAGGTCGGCGCGAACCAGGAGATCGCAACCCTGATAAGCAGGGAAATGCGCGATATAGTTGAGAATTACAGGCAGATGGAAATTGAGCTTCTAAAGCGCGTGATCAGCGAATATGAAACCTCCGCCGGAAGCGAAAGGAAGATATGGGAGGAAGCCATCGAAAAGCAGATCGGCAAGCTGGCCGATTTTTCCAATTCCGGGGACCTGAGCGACCTGGGTTCGGTGAGGAACTCCATGGACCGGGTCCTTGAAGCCAGGGCGCGCACCATCCTTGAGAACCTCGGTTCCGACTCGCGGTTCGCACGTGAGAAGGAGGAACTGGAAAGGCTGAAGAACAGCCAGGCCAAATCCATCGCGAGCGTCATTTCCCCTGCTTCTGGCGTTATTTCCTACTATTGCGACGGGTACGAGAGCTGGACGCCTGAAAACAGGTATTCCATTACCATCAGGGATATCGACGGGGCGGTTGCTGATGAAACCGGTTCGGAGGGATGGATTACCCCCACCGAGATAGAGGTGAAGTCCCAGGGGCAATACGGGAAGCTGGTAACAAACGACGAAGCCTGGATTGTGTTCTATATCTCCAAGAACATGGCCGAAGACCTCAAGATCCAGTTTGAAAAGCACAAGATGAACCAAAAGCAGCTTGAGCTCCAGGTTGAGATTGACGGGCTCAACAGCCGCATCCCGGTTGTTATAGAAGGGTTCGGGGAGAGCGAGGGCGACAGATGCGTGGTCGTCGCCAGCATGAACCGGTATATCGAGCTTACCATGGATATGCGCGCCGCTAAGGGGGATCTTATCGTACAGAGCGTCACGGGGATGAAGGTGCCCGTTGAGAGCCTTGTGAACATCAATCCCGTGGACCAGACGGCGGACATAATAGTCATAGACATGAGCAAGGCCCGTTACAGGCGCGTACGAATCCTGGCGAAGCAGGACTATTACGCCATCATAGAGAACCTGCCTGAGGCGGCGGAAGAAGAGCTTGTAAACATCTTCGACCTCTACATAGTCGATCCGAGAAACATTGAAGAGGGACAGGTGATTGACCAGTGATCCGGGATAACGCACAGCTTAAGGAGAATCTTGAATCGGTAAAAAGCAGGATCCGTGACGCGGCATTACGATCGGGACGCAATCCGGACGACATTCTGCTTGTTGGTGTTACGAAAACCGTGGAGCCCGATATAATGATGCAGGCATATGACCTCGGGCTTGCCGAATTCGGCGAAAACAGAGTTCAGGAGTTTATCAGAAAGGCCGATATAATTAACAGGGAATGCCACTGGCATATTATCGGACGCCTGCAGACCAACAAGGTGAAATACCTGGACAACCGGGTAAGCCTGATCCATTCCCTGGATAGAATGGAACTTGCCCTGGCGTTCCAGGCCAGGGGCGAGAAAACAGGCAGGGTCTGGGATGTCCTGGTGCAGGTGAACGTATCGGGTGAAGAAACCAAAGCAGGGGTTTCCCCGAAAGATTTGAAAGATTTTGTTAGTGCAGTGGTAAAACTGGGTAATATTCATGTTAAGGGACTGATGACCATTGCCCCTTATACTGAGGACCCGGAAGAGGTACGGTGGGTTTTCAGGGAATTAAGCAAATTGGCTGTTGACATGCAGAGGGAAAAAAAAGAAAATATGAGTATGGAATTTCTTTCAATGGGCATGAGCAACGACTTTGAGATTGCCATTGAAGAAGGCGCCAACATTGTCCGGATAGGCAGCGCTATTTTCGGTGAAAGGACCTGACTGCCGACCGGTTATTTTACACAAGAGAACTGGAGGAAGATACGATGGCTAAAGCGCTTGAGAAGTTTCTGAATTTTGTGGGCTGGGAGTCCACCCAGGACGACGAGGAAGACTACTATGATGACGATGTGGTGGATAATGTGCCCCAGAGGCATGAACTCCAAACCACCCGCAAATCCAATCAGGGAAAAGTCCTCAGCATGCATAACAACAACAATCTGAAGGTTGTTGTCATGTCTCCTTCGAATATCCTTGAAGCCAGGGATCTTTGCGACCATCTCAAATCCAACAAGCCAGTCATCATGAATGTGGAGAACGTGGAAACACCTCTTGCACAGAGGATGGTGGATTTCCTGAGCGGCGCTGTTTACTGCCTGGACGGTGATATTCAGAAGATTTCCAGCGGCATTTTCTTAGCCACGCCGGCCAGCATAGAAATCACAGGCGACCTGAAGGACGACCTGAAGAGTAAAGGTGTTTTCACCTGGGTAAAATAGACTGATGACAGTTTTGCAGGCAGCCGGATTTGCGCTTCGTTCCGTTGTTTACGCAATGGAAGCTATTATCCTGCTGAGAGTGATTTGTGAGTTGGTAGTAGTTAAAAGAGATTCCGCGCCCATGAGGTTCATAGTTCAGGTTTCGGAACCTCTTTTAATTCCCGCAAGGAAGCTCCTGGCGAGCATATACCGGAAGAGCAGGATAAAGATGAGAATGGACCTGTCGCCGATAGTTGTGATGATTATCCTGTATCTCATCGTCCGCCTGCTCAGGTAGAGGCTTGAGGGGCGCCGCAAAACGGTTGGTGGAAGAAGCTTATAGCTCGTGCTTATGACGCATTCGGGGGTGAACGGGTTGAATTTTACGCCAAACGACATCCAAAACATTCTGTTCAAGCGTTCCTTGTTTGGTTTTAACCAGCTCCAGGTGGAGGATGTGCTGGATAAGATCGTCGAGGACCTGAGCGCCTATATCAGGGAGAACAACAAGCTGAAGGAGAAGGTCGAGGATATCCAGGACAAGCTCAATTACTACAGGAATATCGAGCAGACACTCCAGAACAGCCTGATAGTCGCCCAGCAGACCAGTGACGAAATTATCAGCAATGCCAGGAAAAACGCTGAGAATATCGTCAAGGAAGCCGAGCTTAACGCGCGGAAGATAATCGAGGACGCCAACCATGAGGTGCTGTCCATTAAATTCGAATATGAAAGGCTGCAGCGCGAAGTGGAAGCCTACAGGACCAAGGTGGAGAGCATCATCAAGGCGCAGCTCCGGTCACTCAGGAACCTGGACGTCCAGGAAGAAGCGGAAAGCGAAGCCGTGTGAAGCGGCGTTCAATAATAAATGGGAAGAAAGAGGATGGTTCCCGGCGGGATATCCTCTTTTTTAGTGCCGTCAATTTTATGTTTTCAACACGATCAAACCTGTTTTTCATAACCGCTGGATATTCTTGACATTCTCTGACCTTGATATTATCATATTTCATGTGTCTACCAAATAGTTTTCAGAGGTGATCGGACAGTGATACAGGAAAAAGGCAGTCTTTCCATCCAGACCGAGAACATCTTTCCCATAATAAAGAAATGGCTCTATTCGGAAAAGGATATCTTCATCAGGGAACTGATATCCAACTCGGCCGATGCCATCAGCAAGCTTAAAAAGCTTTCGGACATGGGTGAAGCCAAACTTGAGGACGGCTTCAAGCCCAGGATAGAGGTTATCCTGGACAAGGAGAACCAAACCTTAAGCATAGACGACAACGGCATCGGCATGACGGCCGAAGAGGTGAAAAAGTACATCAACCAGATAGCCTTTTCGGGTGTTAAGGACTTTATCGAAAAGTACCATGACAAGACCGACGACCAGCAGATCATAGGGCATTTCGGCCTTGGGTTCTATTCCTCCTTCATGGTGGCCGAGAGGGTCTATATCGACACCCTTTCATACATGGAGGGCGCCGAGGCTGTGCGCTGGGAAAGCGGCGGCGACGCCGACTATTCCATGGATGCGTCGGACCGCAGGGAAAGGGGCACCAGGGTAACCCTCAAGCTGGACAATGATTCCCAGGAATTCCTTGATCCCTGGAAGCTGAAGGATATCATCAGGAAGTATTTCCAGTTTCTCCAGTACGAGATCTGGTTCAGAGAGATCCCCGAAAAGGACGACAAGAAGGACGACAAGCCCATCAACGATACAAACCCGCTGTGGCTCAAGAACCCAAGGGAGTGCACCGACGAGGAGTACAAAAAGTTCTACCACCAGGTCTTTACCGATTTCAACGACCCGCTGTTCTGGATCCATATTAATATGGACTATCCCTTCAACATGAAGGGGATCATCTATTTCCCCAAGCTGCGTCACGAGTTTGACACCCTGGAGGGGAAGATCAAGCTGTACTATAACCAGGTGTTTGTGGCGGACAACATAAAGGAGGTTATCCCCGAGTTCCTTCTGCTGCTGAAGGGCTGCCTGGACTGTCCCGACCTTCCGCTTAATGTTTCCAGGAGCTACCTGCAGGACGAGGGCTACGCGGAGAAGATATCGAACCATATAACCAAGAAGGTGGCGGACAAGCTCCAGCTTCTCTTTAAAAAGGACAGGGAAGGTTATAATAAGTATTGGGACGATATCCACCCCTTTGTAAAATACGGATGCCTCCGCGAGGAGAAATTCTACGACAGGGTGAAGGATATCCTGATCTACAAGACCATCTGCGACAAGTATGTCACCCTGGACGAGTACCTGAAGCCCCAGGAGGGCAAGGATGAGAAGAAGGTGTACTATGTCGGCGACGAGAAGCAGCAGGCACAGTACATCAGGATGTTCAAAGACAACAACCTGGATGCCGTAATACTGAATACCCTTATCGACACCCATTTCATATCCTTCATGGAGTCAAAGCTGGACAAGGTTAAATTCCTCAGCGTCGACTCCGATATCAGCGGGGATATGAAGGATGACGGCAAGGAGCCGGACGAGAAGGAAAAGAAGAAGATACTTGAAGAAAGCGAAAAGGTCTTCAGGGAGGCAACTTCAAAGGATAGCCTGAAGGTTAACGTTGAAAGCCTTAAAAATAAAACTATCCCCGCCATCATGCTGCTTTCCGAGGAGTCAAGGCGATTCAGGGAGATGGCCAGGAGTTTCGGCGGGAACTTCAATGCCGACCTGTTCCAGGGCGAGGAAACACTGGTCCTGAACATGAACAATCCCATCATACCCAACATCATCAAGCTGTACGGGGATGAGAAGAGGAAGGGCGACGCGCTCCTTGCGGCAAGCTTCATTTACGACCTTGCCGTCCTCAACCACAGGCAGCTTGACCCGGAGAGCATGGTAAAATTCATTGAGAAGAGCAATGATATCCTTGGCAGGGTGACCGGGTCCGGCAAGGAAGAAGAGTAACACGCGGCCGGTAAAAGATGCGGCGGCAGATGTCAGGCGCTGACAGGGCAGAAAAGAGGCGTTTATGAAACTTAAGGACTTCTGGTATCCGCTTCCCAGCGAACTTATAGCACAGCATCCCACAGAAAGGCGTGACCAGTCACGCCTTATTGTATTGGACAGGAAAGAAAAGAGCATAACCCACAGGACCTTCCGTGACATACAGGAATACCTCGTGAAGGGCGATTGCCTGGTTATCAACAATACCCGGGTTATCCCGGCACGGCTCCTGGGAGAGAAAGAGGGTACCGGGGGAAAGATAGAGTTTGTCCTGTTAAAAAGGCTGGAAAACGATACCTGGGAGGTCATCCTGAAGCCGGGGCGACGTGCCAGGGTCGGGAGCCGATTTGTTTTCGGGGACGGAAGGCTCAGGGCCGAGATACTGAAGATAGTGGATGGGGGAAACCGCATCGTAAGGTTCTTCTATGACGGGGTCTTTGAAGAGGTGCTGGACCAGGTTGGCATCGTGCCGCTTCCGCCCTATATCACCGAGGAACTGGAGGACAAGGAGCGCTACCAGACCGTTTATTCCAGGATAAACGGGTCCGCGGCCGCGCCGACTGCCGGGCTCCACTTTACCGAGGAACTGCTGGAGCAAATAAAGGCAAAAGGGGTGGAGGTGGCCGAGGTTACCCTCCATGTGGGTCTTGGGACATTCAGGCCTGTCAAGGTGGAAAACATCGAGGAGCACCACATGCACAAGGAATACTACAGTATTTCGGAGCAGGCATGCGAGACCATCAACCGGGCGCGCAAAAGCGGAAACAGGGTGATTGCCGTGGGCACCACCAGCGTCCGGGTGCTTGAAACCGCTGCCGACGACAGTGGGTTTGTCCGCCCGGGACAGGGCGAAACCGATATCTTCATCTATCCCGGCTACAGGTTCAAGGCCATCGACGGGTTGATTACCAACTTCCATCTTCCCGAATCAACCCTCATAATGCTGGTTTGCGCCTTCGCAGGCCGGGATTTCATAATGGAGGCATACAAGGAGGCCATAGACAGAAGATACCGCTTTTTCAGCTTTGGAGACGCCATGTTTATATATTAGTTCTAATCCATTTCTAATGGGCGTTATATTGTTTTATCATCAAACGGCGGTATAATGCTGTCATAGAAATAGCGGAGGCGGTGCTCCATGAATAACAGGAAGTATTTGACAGGCGTTTTGCTGGTGGTTTTGGGAATTTTCATAATACTGGGGAATGTAGGCATACTGGACATGTCCTGGCTGTTCAGGCTGTCCTGGCCCACGATAATGCTGGTGATTTCCGCGTTCTTCTTCCTGGGATACGCATCGAGGCGCCCTTACGGCGCAGGGCTGCTGGTTCCCGGAGGAATACTCTTCACACTGGGTATCACGTTCCTGCTTGGTGAAATATTCGGCTACAGGCTGTTATGGCCTGGATTCATCGCGGCTCCGGCCGTGGGTATTCTACTGTTGTACCTGTATGGCTCGAGATCAAGCGGCCTGCTGGTTCCCGTAGGAATATTGCTGAGCATCGCCAGCATATGCTTTATCTCGGAACTGTTCGGCATATGGCAGGTTACCTGGCCGGGATTCGTCCTGGCGCCCGCTGTGGGCCTCTTCCTTATGTATATTGCCGATAACCAGAGAAGCAGCGCGTTGCTGATCCCGATCTTCATACTGACGTTTGTATCCGTGGTCATGTTTACTTTCACACTGTTCTCTTTCCGCGGATTCACGGAAATGCTCAAGTATTTATTCGGAGGCGTGCTGATCCTGGGAGGCATAATCACCATCCTGAAAAAACCGGCTCGCAGGGATTCCTACAACCGCGACGATCAAATGTAGAATAAAAGCAGGGTTATTTCGGGCTCCCGGATACGGGTATGGGAGCTGCGGGGGAAACCCTGCTTTTTGTATTGCAGGATATCCCAAATCGCGGTGAGCCGGGCGAAGCCTGTATTTGTCTGCAAATATGCAAAACGTGGTATAATATCATCATCTGTCAACTTCGTTTTGAAAGGGGAACAGCATGCCCGCGGTTAGGTATGAACTCATAAAAACATGCAAGCAGTCGGGAGCGCGCCTCGGGAGGATCCATACCCCCCATGGCAGCTTTGAAACGCCTGTCTTCATGCCTGTCGGCACCCAGGCAACGGTCAAGGGGATGTCGCCCGATGAGATGAAGGAGATCGGCGCCCATATCATACTGAGCAATACCTACCATCTTTACTTAAGGCCGGGGACCGATATCGTAAGGGAGGCAGGCGGCCTCCACGGCTTCATGAACTGGGACCGGTCCATACTTACGGACAGCGGCGGGTTCCAGGTTTTCAGCCTGAGCGACCTGAGGGATATAAAGGAGGAGGGAGTGACCTTCCGTTCCCATATAGACGGATCGAAGAAGTTCATGTCTCCCGAGATATCCATAAAGGCTCAGAACGATCTCGGGGCCGATATCATCATGGCTTTTGACGAATGCGCGCCATATCCCTGTGAATTCGAATATGCCAAGAAGTCCATGGAGATGACTACCCGCTGGGCCAGGCGGTGCAAGGAGGCCCATGCCAGGCCTGATGACCAGGCGCTTTTCGGTATTGTCCAGGGAAGTACGTATCCCGAGCTCAGGATAGAGAGTGCAAAGCAGATCACCGACCTCGATCTTCCCGGGTATGCCATAGGCGGACTCAGCGTGGGCGAGCCCGGAGAGGTAATGAACGAGATGCTGGACATCACCGTACCTCTTCTGCCCGCCGACAGGCCGCGATACCTGATGGGGGTGGGAAGTCCCGACTACCTGATCGAGGGAGCCATCCGGGGCATCGACATGTTCGACTGCGTGCTGCCGACCCGCATCGGTCGTAACGGCACCATCTTTACGGCTAAAGGCCGTATAATAGTCCGGGACGCGAAGTATGCCCGCGATTTCTCGCCGCTGGACCCCGAATGCGGTTGTTATGTTTGCAGCAACTTTACCCGCGCCTATATAAGGCACCTGTTCAAGGCGGGGGAGATACTGGGACTGAGGCTTGCCACATGGCACAACCTGTGGTTCCTGATGAGGCTTATGGATGATGTGCGGAAGGCCATAAAGGAGGACAGGCTGCTGGACTTCAGAAAAGAGTTTTTCGGGGCTTACGGCTACCCCCTGTAAACGGCCGTCAGAGTTTCGGGGAAATCATTGCGGATGTGCAATAATATGCCGAAATCATTGCTAATCAGCAGCAGATAATGTATAATAAACCGTGACATTCAAATTGGATCGTTACTTAAGATATTAATTTAGGAGGTTAACCATATGCAATTTCTCTTACCTTTTTTAGCGGAGGCTGCTGCCGATATCGATCCCAACGCAACCGGGGCTGAGCTGACGGGCGCTTCGTCCATATGGTCGCTGCTCATAATCGTAGTCCCGCTGATTCTCATGTATGTGATCCTCATCGTGCCGCAGCGCAGGAGAGACAAGAAAATGCGCGACCTGATCAACAGCGCCATCGTTGGGGACGAGATCGTTACCATCGGCGGTTTATGCGGTAAGATTGTAAATATCAAGGACGATGAGATTACCTTTGAATCCAGCATAGAACGCACAAAGATCACCATCAAGAAGTGGGGGATCAAGGAGGTTAAGAAACCCATCCAGTCATGATGGCGCAGCTTCTGCATTAGAGGCGTGTTGGACATCATTGGGCATTCATGTGAATCTTCGCACAGACTATTACGAGTCCCCGGCATGATTTCCGGGGATTCGATGTATAAGGGCGTTTATTGATATATGCACAGCCCGGGGCTTTGACGGGCTCCGGGAGAAATGCGCCGGAAGGGAAGGCAGGCCATGGAAAAGAAGGAACGGGATTACCTTGCGGTAGGAAAGATCGTAAACACCCACGGTATCAGGGGGGAGCTTCGGGTCATCCCCATGACATCGGATATATCGAGGTTTGATTACCTGCTCTACACCTGGATCAGGGTGGACGGAAAGCTTAAGGAGTACAGGGTGTCAAAGGTCCGGTACCATAAGCAGTTTGTCCTTGTGAAGCTCCAGGGCGTCGACAGCATGACCGACGCCGAGGCCCTGAAGGGTTGCGAACTCCTTGTGGACAGGCAGAACGCCAGGCCCCTGGAGGAAGATGAGTACTTTATCTGTGACCTAATAGGCATGAAGGTATACGAGGAGGACAGGCTGCTGGGCGAGCTGACCGAGGTTCTTGAGACCGGCAGCAATGACGTGTATGTGGTAACCGGCGAGGATAAGAAGGAGATCCTGGTCCCCGCCCTGAAACAGGTTGTAACCTTGGTTGACCTAAAGAATAAAAGTATGCAGGTAAAGCTGCCGGAGGGTTTGCTGGATGAGGTTTGACATACTGACACTCTTCCCGGAGAGCATAGACCGGTTTCTCAACGAAAGCATCATAGGCCGGGCCAGGGAAAAGGGAATCCTGGATATCCGCACCGTTAATATAAGGGACTTTTCGGAGGACAAGCACAGGAAGACCGACGACTATCCCTATGGCGGCGGAAGCGGCATGGTAATGACTCCCCAGCCGATCTACGATGCCTGGAAAAGCATAGTGGAAGAAGCCGGGTACAGGCCGAAGACCATTTACATGAGTCCCCAGGGAAGGCTGTTCAACCAGGAGATCGCCCGGGAACTGAAGGAAGAGAAGCACATAATCATCCTGTGCGGTCATTACGAGGGCGTGGACGAGCGGGTCCTCGAGGAGATTGTTGACGACGAGATATCCATCGGCGATTATGTCCTGACAGGCGGGGAACTGCCTGCCATGGTGCTTATAGATTGCGTATCCCGGCTGGTGGACGGGGTTTTGGGAGCCAAGGACGCCTATGCGAATGAATCCCATTATGACGGGCTCCTGGAGTATCCCCAGTACACCCGCCCGCCTGAGTTCATGGGAAGAAAGGTGCCGGAGGTTCTGCTTTCCGGGCACCATGCGAATATAGAGAAATGGCGTTATCTGCAGATGCTGGAGAGGACAAAAGCGAGGCGGCCGGACCTCTTCGCCATCTATGAGGAAAAAAACAGGGACAGGGTGATGGAGGCCTACGGCCTTCTGCCCAGGAAAAGAAGACGGAAAAAACCTGACGGGGAGAGCCATGGTGAATAAAGAACCTCTTGCATACAGGATGTCGCCCAGGACCCTGGACGAGTTTGTCGGACAGGAGCATATCATAGGGAAAGGCAAGCTGCTGTACCGCATGATCCAGGCAGACAGGATATCTTCCATAATACTGTTCGGGCCGCCGGGTACGGGGAAAACCTCCATTGCCCGGATAATAGCCAATACTACCAGGGCGCCCTTCTACAGGCTCAACGCCGTAACCGCGGGCGTGAAGGACATCAAGCAGGTGGTGGAGGATACCCAGAATACCTTTATGAACCCGAGCGGGAAGTCGGTTCTGTTCATCGATGAGATCCACAGGTTCAACAAGGCGCAGCAGGATGCCCTCCTTCCCTTTGTTGAAGACGGCACCGTGGTGCTGATCGGGGCTACGACAGAAAACCCGTTCTTCGAGGTAAACAAGGCTCTCATCTCGAGATCCACGGTGTTCATGCTTGAACCTCTGAAAAAAGAAGATATATCCCGGATCATAAACATGGCCTTAAACGACAGGGAAAGAGGGCTCGGGGACCTGCCCATCCGCCTGGATGATGATGCAAGGGAGTTCCTGCTTGAGTCATCCGGAGGCGATGCGAGGATTGCCCTTAACGCCCTGGAACTTGCGGTCATGACTACCAACATGGACAAGGACGGCCAGTATCATCTGACCCTGGACGTCATGGTGGACTGTGTGCAGAAGAAGCCTGTCCGGTTTGATAAATCATCGGAGCAGCATTATGACAACATCAGCGCCTTCATCAAGTCCATGAGAGGCAGCGACCCGGACGCCGCCGTATTCTACCTGGCACGGGCCCTGTATGCCGGCGAGGACCCGGAATTCCTGGCAAGGAGGATAATGATCTGCGCCTCAGAGGATGTGGGAATGGCCAACCCCAACGCGCTTCTCGTGGCGGTGGCAGCCGCCGAGGCGGTCCGGATGGTGGGTATGCCCGAGGCCAGGATAATACTGTCCCATGCCGCCATCATGGTGGCCACAAGCCCAAAGTCCAATGCCGCCTATATGGCGATTGGCAGGGCATTGGACGATGTGGAAAAGAAGTACACCGGTGAGGTGCCCATGCACCTTAGGAACGCTCCGGCAAAGGGCATGGAGAAGCTGGGATACAGTATAGGCTATAAGTATGCCCATGACTACCCGGGCAATATCGTGTATGATATGGAGTTTCTTCCTCCTGAAATGAAGGATACCAGGTATTACAATCCCACATCAAATGGGTATGAATTAAAGGTAAGGGAATGGCTGGAAAACCGGAGAAAGAAGCAGGAGGAATGGAGAAACAAACAGGGGGGCTGAGTGTTACTTGACTACGAAACAATACATTGTTATGCGAAGAGTCCTTGCATGGATATTACTTGTATTTTTCGTACTGCTTTTTATCAACATCATGGTGATCCAGTGGTATTTGACAGAGTCGGTTATAGCATATTGCACTATTGTAGCATTATTCTTCCTTACGAAGGGATTGAGCAGAGGAGGTACTTATTATGAAACCGGAGGAGATGAAGGAGACGGGGGAAATGACCCCGGAGGAGCAGAAGGAAACAGCGGAGACGAAGATCAACAGTGAAGATAACGGCAGCGATGCTGAAGAGGATATAAAGAGCGAGACCCAGACGGTAAAGAAGCGGAAACCGAAAGCACGGCAACTGGTATCCGTCATGCTCATTATCGTCGGGCTGCTTTTGATAGTTGTTCCTATTGTTTTAACCCAACTTAATACCAGCCGGAATGAGGATATAATAGACCAGTTCCTGAGGGATGCCGAAATGGCAATGGCCGATTACGAGGACATCTCCCCAGAGGAGGAGATTGTGCTGCCCGTTTTAAGCGAGGATCCGCAGCCGGCTGAAACACCTTCGACGGAACCCGGAGGCGATCAGGAAGCAGTCCCATCCGAGACCCCGGGCGGTGACAGCCAGGCGGACACATCAGGGGGCGGAGATGCAGCTTCGCCGGCATCTACGAAAAAGCCTCTAATGTCCAAAGAAGAAATCCAGAGAAGGATGACCGGCGTTCTGATCATTGAGAAGATAAACTTAAGGATGATTATCATGGATGGGGTGGACGAGGAAACCCTTCGTGTTGCTGCCGGAAGGATGCCCGGAACAGGAAATTTTGACGAGTTCGGGAACGTTGTGCTGGCCGGGCACCGTAACTATACCTTCGGCAAATATTTCAACCGTCTGGACGAACTGGAACCGGGCGATAAGATCATTGTGCAGACCAAGGACAAGAAGCTTGAGTACGAGGTCTACAAGAAGCACATCATTGAGCCCACCGACCTGTCCATACTCGAGCAAAGTAAAGATGAGAAGATCCTGACCCTCTTTACCTGCCATCCTGTGGCGATAGCCACCCACCGGCTGGTTGTCCACGCGAAGCAAATCAACTAGTCTAGCCAGGGGTAGCCAGGGGGACGGTTCCTCTGGTTCGAAGCCACGGAAACGTTTCTTCCGGTTCATCTTTGGCAAGCAGTAAAAGGAGCCTCATTGCGAGGCTCCTTTGTATCACGGTAACGATTATTTGAAAAGCGTGATTGTTTAATAATTTGCATGGAAACCAAGTTGACGCTGAATAGCACTCTTTCAGATATCAGTACATTTTAACTATAAATTTAAGGATAAGAAAAACGGGAGGGATCTTATGAAAGCAGTAATTGTATACTATTCCCGACATCATGGAAATACAAAAAAACTTTTGGATGCCATTAAAGATTTGTATGATGTAAAACTCATTAATGCAGTTGAATGCAAAGAGGAGGACTTATCCGATTACGATGTAATAGGTTTTGCATCAGGGACATATTTCGGAAGATTCAGTGAGAAGGTTATGGAGTTTGCCCGAAACAATCTGCCAGGCAAAAAACAAGTGTTTCTTATAAATACCTATGGAGTAAAAGGATATTACACAAAAGGAATTGAGCAGATCATTAAAAAGAAATCCTGCCAGTTGATTGGAACTTATGGGTGCAAAGGTTTTGACACTTTTGGGCCTTTCAAGCTGATTGGCGGGATTGCAAAAGGACACCCGAATGAAAGTGATGTGAAAGGTGCGATTGAATTCTTCAGGAAGAATGTTGAAAAGTGAAAAATGAAAATATTCCTAAGATGAAATAGGTAAGAAAATATGACAACTCAGCATGCAGGACCAATTTCTTGTAATATTATCTATAAGTTGTTATAATCAACTCAACATGATCCATTGAATCAGGATGGAAATGATGCATTACATCAGGTATCCCTGTTAATCTGAAATAAAGGCTAAAGTGCGAAGTCCTCCATATCATTTAGCTTTATGCCTGGTTTAAAACTAATGGGAGGATTTCAAATGGAAATTGTCAACATGACTCAGTTAAACGAAACCCAGATAATCCAGGCCGCGCAGATACTGACTGACATATTTCCATAACATGAATGGGGCGGCTTCCTGCCGCCCTGTTCATAACCTCATTGACATTCTATTCGCACTCTCGTAACACGTTGAGATGCATTATTGATCGCAAGGGAGAATAAACCGATGTACATTGAACTAAGAAGTGAAAGATTGCTATTGCGCCCGCTTAGTGTTTCGGATTTGCATACGGTGCACGAATATGCGTCAGATCCGGATACGACTAAATACATGATTCATTTGCCCAACAGTAACCTGGAAGAAACGTACAGCTTTCTGGCACATGTCAGCGCGGAATGGCAAAAGGAAGAACCATCTTTTTATGAATTTGCGATTATTTATGATTCCATGCACATCGGGGCTGTGTGCGTGTACTTGAGCGAAGACAGGACCGAGGGCGAGATGGGCTGGGTTCTCAACAAAAAATACTGGGGAAAGGGATTTGCGACAGAAGCTGCGCTTGCTGTCAAGTCATTTGCGGCGGAGCGGCTGAAAGTAAAAAAACTGGTTGCCCGTTGTGACAGCCGAAACCTTAACTCTGCACGCGTCATGGAGAAAATCGGGCTTTCATTTGAAAGTAAATGCGAGCGGCAGTATTCCGATGAACGGGGATTGGCCTGCGAGCTTAAATACTCCTGCACGCTGTGAGAGGAGATTCTTCCATTCAGGAGGTTCATTCACATGGAAAACATTATCAGAAACTATTTTCAAGCGTGGATTGATAATAATGTCGAAACTGTCAAGAAAACATTCTCGGATGATATTGTATATACCGAGTGTTATGGACCCGAATACCATGGTATTGAACAGGTATTAAAATGGTTCACAGACTGGCATAAGAAAGGGTCTGTACTGAACTGGGATATAAAGCAAATAACAGTTGTGGACAGGACAGCATTTGTAGAATGGTTTTTCAGATGTGAATATGAAGGTAATATCGATGGATTTGACGGAGTTACGATCGCCAGGTTTAATGATGATATGAAGATATACGAATTAAAAGAGTTTCAATCCAAGTCGGAACATTATTATCCATACGAATAAAACGTATCGCAGGAACCGTCCGGCGTGAAGGGGACGGTTCTGGAATAAACCAAGGGGACGGTTCCTGCGGCTAATATTTGCCCACAGTATTATAATCTGTCAGGGGGCACGAGCGGGTCAATTTGAATTTCTAAAAACCAGGGCCAGTCCGTCACAGAACCGTTCCGCATAATCAAATTCCGGTTCAATGACAAAATCCCCGTTTTTGCTTATATATCCGAATTTTCCGTCAACGCAGACGGCGGCAAGACCGTTGCTGAAACCCTGGTAAAGATAGGTGCCGTCAAAGCTATGTTCAAATCTATAAGGAATGACAAGGTTTCCGTCTGTATCTATAAATCCGAAACAATATACTCATGCGACTCTGCTGATCCGGATATGCAGGTTCTTTCGGAACATGGCATCCAGATAGAAATCGTTAAGGATGCTGTTCACACCATGGCCTGGGAAAACCCGGAAGGCCTTGCTTCCGCTATCAGTAATGCAATCCAACATGCAAGGACATTTTTTTACCGAAAATCCGGAACCATAATAGCTGTGAGTGTTATAATGAATTGGAGGGCCAATTTATTGGTAAGCCAAGGTGACGGTTTGGGGTAATCCCATGACGGTGCTAAAATAAGAATATATCAGGCAGCTGTAAGCTGCGAATTTTCATACTAATGAAGGGTGATGGGCATGAAAAGAAGACTCTGTGCGTTGGCTTTAGTTATACTGGTTTTAGGTTTGAGCAGCTGTTCCGTTTCTCCGGCGGATAAAACGGATAGTATATCCGGCGATTCGGGCGTTTCGGAAATAACCGGCAGCGAAACGGCAACACCTCCAACGACCATAGAGCCTGCTACAACAGAGCCTGCTACAACAGAGCCTGCGGTAACAGAGCCTGCTGTTTCAGAGCCGACAGTTACACCTGGTCTCAAGCCGGGGCAACATACATATGAAATTAGGAAACGTTTGCACGAAAGCATGCCTGAGTATCGCTTTGTGGCGACAGGGCTTGTACAGGGCCCGGATGAATGGATGTATGGATATGTCCTTGGGCTTGATGTCTACGACGAAAACGGCAAATCCATACTATCTGAGGATTTTTCCGAGATTACGGATGATGGCGAGGTAACAGGCTATCATGTCTACAACGAAATGATGGACACAATGGGACTTCACGTTACGGATGTGAATTTCGACGGATATAAGGATGTGATCATTCTTAACACGTTTGCAGGGGCGCACGCCAATACATGGTATGATTGCTGGCTGTGGGATACGAAAACAGCATCGTTTGTTAAATCAGAATCGTTTTCCCAAATAGTCAATCCTGCACTTGATGCGGAGAAAAAATGCATTTATTCAACCGGAGGATCAGGCGCAGCTTTTTGGGGCGGCAGTATTTATAAGTTTATAGATGGTGAATTTGTCCTTACGAATGAATTGGATACCGATTCGAACGGATTGGTGGAAAGGGCGCTGATAGACGGGAAGTGGGAGATCATCCGTGAAGTGACCTATGGTGATGATATTACGACCCTTGAACGAGAACAGGAATACTATAGAAACAGCGAGCTTTGGCAGTTGGATCATCCCCATTGGTATTGGATCGGAGGGCACCACGCCGACCAGTGGCTGGAATGAAAAAATGGAAGGGGAAGAAGCATGAAATTCATTGATTTGGCAAAGGCAAGATACTCGGTTCGTAAGAAATTGAGTGAAACGGTATTTTTTGAATCCTTCTAAACCAGGGAGACTTTCCCCTGGCCGGGCATCAGGGGATAGTTATCCTTGCGCACTCCAGGATTGCCAGTGAAACTGGCAAAGCCTTAGGAAGCCCTGATAGTCACTTGCGCGTCTGCTCATCTATCCATGCAAGGTACGCGGCGCTGCCTTTTTCCACATTCACAAACAGGATTTCAGGCGTCTCATAGGGATGGATTTCGAGGAGTTTCTTCTCCAGATCGGGATATAACTCCTTCCTGGTTTTGAGCAGCACTAAAACCTCATCTTCATGGCAGAGTTCGCCCTTCCATGTATAATGGCTTTTAATACTGATTTCCTGAACGCACGCCGCCAGTTTACACCGCAGAACTTCATCTATTACAGGCTTTGCCTGCTGGTCGCTTTCGAATGTTGTCAATACTATCCCGTACTTTCCCATCATTTCGCCTCCTGATATTTATGTATTATACCTTATTCAGCGTTGTCAAGCGGACGGTTCCGGTGACACAGATGAGATTGCCGCGCCTGGCTTTGCTGGGCTCGCAATGACAGTTCGGGTATGTCGTTTCGGGGTGCTTTTCAGTGTCATTGCGAGGAGCAATGCGACGAAGCAATCTCGCGCTCCGCTTCATTCCACGTGCAACGACAGTACTGGAGGTGAGGGGCGGGAGGGTGGAATGCAATAGTGGCTGCGAAGTCGGGCAAATAATATCAAAGCTCCAACCTCCAACCTCTCACATCTCACCTCTGTATACAAAGAGGCCGGGTACCCGCAACAGGTGACCGGCCTCTCAATTTCAACAGGTATTACTTCATTAAGGTATTGCTCATGATGAAGGATGCGAATACGATGGAAACCATGGAAAGAAGCTTGATCAGGATGTTGATGGAAGGTCCTGATGTATCCTTGAAAGGATCGCCCACCGTATCGCCCACAACAGCTGCCTTATGCTGCTCAGAGCCTTTTCCGCCGAAGTTTCCGGCTTCTATATGCTTCTTCGCATTGTCCCATGCTCCGCCGCAGTTGGCCATCATGATGGCAAGTATGAACCCTGATACGGTCGCTCCGGCGAGCATACCCGCAACGCCGTTAACACCAAGGAGAAGACCTACAGCAATCGGAGCAATAATGGCAATAAGAGCGGGCAGCATCATTTCCTTCTGGGCAGCCCTGGTGCAGATATCCACGCAACTGGCGTAGTCGGGCTGTGCGGTTCCTTCCATGAGACCTACGATCTCCTTGAACTGTCTTCTTACTTCTACAACGATCTTCTGCGCTGCCCTGCCCACGGCTTCCATGGTGAGGGATGCGAACAGGAAAGGCAGTACGCTGCCTACAAACAATCCTACCAGCACGGGAGGATTAAGCAGGTCAAGTTTGAAAACAAAGCCGGGATTGAGGATTTTAATCTCTTCGGTATACGATGCGATAAGGGCCAGGGCCGTTAAAGCGGCGGATCCGATCGCAAAGCCCTTACCAGTTGCCGCTGTGGTATTTCCAAGGGAATCCAGCGCGTCGGTGCGTTCCCTGACCTCAGGAGGCAGGTGTGCCATTTCGGCAATACCGCCAGCATTATCAGCCACAGGTCCATAAGCATCGGTGGCAAGCGTGATGCCAAGCGTGCTGAGCATACCGACAGCCGAGATTCCGACGCCATACAGACCCATGTTGAAGTTCTCTGCGCCTCCTGCCAGGAAGAAGCTTGCCAGAACGGCTGCGCCAACGATGATTACAGGAATGGCAGTTGACAGCATACCCAGGGACAAACCACCGATTATGATGGTCGCAGGACCGGTCAAAGAGGTTTTTGCAAGTCCCCTGGTAGGTTTATAGGTATCCGATGTGAAGTATTCAGTTACAAAACCTATGAGATTTCCAGCTATAAGTCCGCTGACGATTGCCCAGAATATACCCATGTTGTTGGGCAGCAAGCTGTTGACAAGGAAATAGGACGCTATGAAGATCAGGGCTGAACTGATATAAACACCGGTTCTCAAGGCTCTTAAAAGGACCTTCTGCTCTGCCTTTTCCCCGGAGCGCACGAAGAATGTGCCGATGATCGAGGCAATTACGCCAATGCCCGCTATAACCAGGGGTACGGTTACTGCATTGACCTCGTCTGTGGCGGCAGCTGCCAGGGCGCAGGTGGAAACGATGGAACCAACATAGGATTCGTAAAGGTCAGCGCCCATACCGGCAACGTCGCCGACGTTGTCACCGACGTTATCGGCAATAACGGCGGGGTTCCTGGGATCATCTTCAGGAATTCCCGCTTCAACCTTGCCAACCAGGTCCGCGCCCACGTCGGCTGCCTTGGTGAAGATACCGCCGCCTACACGGGCGAAGAGGGCCATGGAGCTGGCGCCCATACCGAAGGTGAGCATGGCGCTTGTGATTTTCTGGATCTTCTCCGGATCAGCTCTGTAGAACCAATCGAGGAAGAAGTACCAGATACTGAGATCCAGCAGGCCGAGGCCAACAACAACCAAACCCATAACGGCGCCGCTGCTGAATGCTACGCGAAGTCCGCTGTTGAGGCTGGACCTTGCCGCGTTGGCGGTCCTGGAATTCGCCGCCGTGGCTATCTTCATGCCGAGGAATCCTGAAAGACCGGAGAAGAAACCGCCGGTCAGGAAAGCGAAGGGCACAAAGGGGGTAAGATGTCCTGTTATGGCCAATGCTGCGAGAATTACAACCATTACTGCGAAGAATATTGCCACCCCTGAATACTGTCTTTTCAGGTAGGCGTTGGCACCCTGGCGGACTGCGTTAGCAATCCTTTTCATTTCGTCGGTGCCCTCGCTCTTTTTGATTACGCTGTATGCCAGGTAGCCGGCAAAGCACAGAGCGAGTACTGACCCTATTGGGGCGAGAAAGATTAAATTCATACCAACAACCCTCCTAGACGTTTAGACATTCAAACTATATATTATCGTTTCTTCATCACAATATCAATCGGATTTTTACTGTCGAAGTCATAAGCCAATAACTGCTAAGCAAGCGCCTTTTCAAGGCGTTCGATTCCTATCCTGATACGCCTGAGGCTCTCGTCCTTACCCAGTATGTCAGCTATCTCGATAGCCCCGCCCGGCGTAACCTGCCATCCTGAGAGTGCGGTCCTGACAGGCCACAGCATTTGTCCGTTCTTGATCCCCATGGATTCCACCAGGGACAGCAGCGAGCTGTGAATGGTTTCCTCGTTCCACGGCTCAAGGTTTTCAAGGACGGGCAGCGCTGCTTTCAGGCTTTCCAGCGAGTTTTCAAGATTGGTCTTCATCTTTTTATGCTCGTATATGCCAAGGTCGTAATCCTCCAGTTCATTGAAGAAACCTACCTTGGACGGGATTTCGGTAAGCACTTCGGTCCTGGTATGAAGCAGCCTGCTTACCTTGAAAAGGTCTATGTCTTTGTTGGTTATGGCCTCTTTCAGGTAGGGCAGGGCAAGGCTGTAGAACTTCTCGGGGGTCATTGCCCTGATATACTCAGCGTTGAACCAGCGAAGCTTTTCAATGTCAAAACATGATGGCGATTTGCTGATACGCCTTATGTCGAAAGCCTGTTCAAGCTCTGCCAGGGAGAATATCTCCCGGGTCCCTTCCGGGGACCATCCCAAAAGGGCGATGTAGTTGACTATGGCTTCAGCAATGAACCCCATTTCGAGCAGATCCTCAAAGGACGCGTCACCTTTGCGCTTGGAGATCTTGCTTCCATCGGGCTTGACAATCAGCGGCAGATGGATGTAGACAGGCTTTTCCCAGCCGAAGGCATCGTAAAGAAGGTTGTATTTCGGTGTTGAGGTAAGGTATTCGCTGCCCCGGACGACATGGGTAATCTCCATGAGATGGTCGTCGATTACATTGGCGAAGTTGTAGGTAGGGAGCCCATCCGACTTGATCAGGATCTGGTCCTCCAGCATGTTGTTCTCAATGGTAATGGAACCATAGACCATATCCTCGAAGGTGGTGGAACCTTCCCGGGGCATCTTCTGCCTGATGACCCAGGGCTCGCCACTGGCCAGTTTTTCTTCAACCTCTTCACTGGAAAGCCTGAGACAGTGGCGGTCGTACATAAAGGTTTCGCCCCTGGACTCGGCTTCCTTCCTCATGCTTTCAAGCCTTTCCTTTGAGCAGAAGCAATAGTAGGCATGGCCCTTTTCTACCAGTTCCTTCGCAAAGGGGAGATAGGTATCCCTCCTCTGGCTTTGTATATATGGCCCGTAAGGGCCGCCGATGTCGGGACCCTCATCGTACTTCAGGCCGCAGACCTTAAGCATGTTGTATATAACGTCAACCGCGTCTTCAACCTGTCTTTCCTGGTCTGTATCCTCTATCCTCAGTATGAATTTGCCGTTCATCGAGCGCGCGACAAGATATTCGTACAGGGCAGTCCTCAGATTCCCTATGTGGACATACCCTGTCGGGCTGGGCGCATAACGTGTCCTCACTTGTCTTCCCATGTTTTATCCCTCCGGATGTATGCTGTTTCTTCGATAAAGCCAGATATCTCAGTGAAGGCCTGTTATTCAGGCTTCTGAAACATACTCATTTTATCAGAAGTGTTTTTCTCTTTCAAATATTTATACCTGTTTCATGAAATAACACGGCAAAGGTTTTTGTGCCGGTTAAAGACAGCAGATGATCCGAAATATCCCTCTTTCGCCCCTACAGAAGGCAGGCGGCAACCTGGGCCGCAATGACTGATGGAATGGAGGATGGCGATGCTGAAATGGTTGTATATGCGGGAGAAGCCAGGGCCGATTCTCTCACATTCTGCAGGCAGTTCGCGGCGACAATTACTGAAGCCGTAAACATTGCCTGTTCTCTTTCAAAGGCCGGAAAGCATTTTCCGAGTTTCAAAAGGCTCATGGTATCCATGGCGTCACGTACGGCCTGATCAGCGTCTTGACCGGACAGTGCCAGAAAGCCCATGGTACCGTAGAACAGGGCAGGGGACCTGAACTTCATTTTCTCCAGCGTAGGACAGATCTCGGCGCAGCGCACTGAAGCCTCTTCCAGTGTGCCAGTATCACAGGCCAGGACCTGGTAAAGGAAGTGCAGACCCCTGTTCTGGTTCGCGCTCCTGGTATCAAGATGCCGGGAAACCCTTGTCACATGGCTTATTATCCCTTTCCCGCGAAGATCGGAGTATGCCATGAACACGGCGGGTGCAAAAAGCTCCTTCCTGCTTCGGAACGTATGCCACCTTTTCATGCTTTTATACACCGAACGTGCCCGGCTTGCCAGCAACCGCTCCGAGCCTTCGCCTGATACGGCAAAAAGGGCCATGGCAGCGGGTACAAGGCTGGATGAAGGCCAGAAACCTGCGGTTTTAAGCGCTTTCTGGCAGGAGTATAGACGGTTGAAAGCATTGTAAAAGGATTTTTCATGCATCATGGCAAAGGCGGCTGCCGGGACCATGCAGGACCGGAACGGGGAATACCGTTGGGTGTGCTGCTTTATGTAGTCAAGACCTTTCCGGAATTCCTCCGGATTGATCCGTATACCTTTCAGGGAAAGTATGAGGGAAGACAGCCGCAAAGCTTTCAAAGAAGCCCTGAAACGCAGATGCTTCCTGAGGTCATGGTAATTGTCGATAAACAGGCAGATGGCCTGGCTCCTGCGGATGTCCATACGGTTACCTCCTGCTGATAACATGCTGGGAATATTATACATCGCCCTTTTATATTTCTCATTGTTTCCCGGCGCATTCGAAAAGGCTTCCTTTTTTAAGCCGCGTCTGGTAAAATCCAATCAGGCTGTACCCTTTGGCGGGGTTTTTGTCGGGTTTTCGTCATTTACCGGGTATTTTGCGAATATGAACCAAACCGGATGTATTGCGTCAAATTAAGTGAAGAAGGAGGGTGGCTGCAAGGTGGCTCCTTCTGAAAAAATGAATGAGATTACCAGGCTTGTGGAGCAGTATGGCAACGACGTGCTCAGGACTGCGTTTGTCATGCTGAAATCCAGGGAACTGGCCGAGGATGCATACCAGGAAACATTTGTCAGGGTGTGCAGGTATTATGACAGTTTTCGCGGAGAGTGCAGCGAAAAAACGTGGATAACAGGCATTGCCATAAATGTTTGCAGGGATATGCTTAGAAGCGCATGGAAGAGGAGGGTAACAGTAACCGACGATTTCAGCCTCCATACTTCGGAAAGCAACACAGAGGAGATAATTGAGAGTAAGGATGAAAAAGAGGAGCTTGTCCGCTCCATTATGAAATTGCCGGATAAATATCGTGAAATGATCCATTTATATTACTACCAGGAACTTGATATAAAAGAGATCTCCCGGGTCCTTAAGATACCGGGAGGGACCGTGAAAAGCAGGCTGTTCAAGGCAAGAAGCCTGCTTGCGGAGATGATGGGAGGTGAGGCTAATGGCTGAGAACAGGAACATACTTCAGGATGATGCAATCCTGAACGACGACAGTTTTAAGGCAGCATACAAGGCAGGGCTTGATCAGCTTAAGGCCTCCGACGAACTGATTCAGACCACCCTGAACAAGTGCAGGATGGAACTGGAAACAACAGGTAAGAAAAGAAGACCTATTAACATATCTTTAACCCGGATAGCCTTAAGGTATGCCGCTCCCGTTGCGGCCTGCCTGCTGGTATTGGTTCTCCTGCTCCGTACACCCATGGGTCAAAGTCCAAAGCTTACGGCTGACTCCGCGCCTGCCCCGGGCCGATGGGAGCAGCCTATGGGGAGCGCCGATACAGCAGCGGCGGAATCGTTGCCTTCTGCTGATATTATGTTTACTGATGAGCTTAGGGATGGAGAACCCCAATACACAGAAGAACAAGCGGGAACCGACAGTGCGCCTCCCGATGGAAGGGAAAAAAGCTTTATGCATTCGTTTACCTCTGGTGATATCATATTGAACTCCATGGATTTTCACGGTATTCGGACGCCTGTCGGAGGCCACATGCCATCTGAGGCGGTCAACGCCATCCTGGACGCCTATAATTCGGAAAGGGGAACACAGTATACCTGTGACGAAAACAGCGTGCTGACCATTTCCACCCTGAAAGCCGGCGGGATAGGGGCAGATGCTCTCCGTGAAGCAACAGGATTCGGTGATTTACTTGGAGACCAGCGGTATTACCTGCTGCCGCTTCAGGATGAGAGCCAGGAATATGCTATCCTTCTTCCCGCAATTGAAACAGCTGTACCCTATGATGATACCTCTGTCTCGCTGCCTCTTGATATCGTTTTCAGCCAAGGAGGCAGAACATGGCTTACATCCCAGTATATCGGGATATACACAAGCCACAGCCACGCGGCATTCCTCCTTGACAGGGAAGGGCATATACAGCTTGTCCGGGATACATTCAATGTGGGGAGAATCACCGATTATATTACTGTTGACATCAACTGTGGCCATGACTTTATCATTATCATAGAAGCCGATGACGAGGAGTATGCCATCCCTTGTATCGATACGGGTTCTGTTGGCTCCATTGAAAACAATAAGCCCTATCCTGCGCGGGATGTGATAAACGGTCTGGCGGACAGCCTTGTAGCCCAGTGATGAAAAAACAGGCATGTATTCTGTTCGTTAGCAACAAGGCAGGCCATTCGTGGTCTGCTTTTTCATTATCGGTTTTGGGGGCGTAGATACTTTCCAATAGTTTACAGGCACATCATACAGTATTCGTTGAAGTTTGACATTATTTGTACGATGGTTTAATATTGAGTTAGCATAATTGGTATTACCAGCTAATTTTCATAGTTGTGGCATCTTTTGGGAAAGGAAACCCAGGATGAATGAGTTTTATATCTTCGAGGATATTGAATATCATGAAAAAATCCCTGTAAAACATTTTATCGCAGCCATTGAGGAGTCCTGGGGGCACTGGCACAATGAGATTGAAGTTCTATTCGTATTGTCGGGGACGCTTCAGATAACCGTGGAAGAGTCCAGGTATGATCTGAATACGGGCGACATCATCCTCATCAACAGCAACCGTATCCATTCAATAAAAAGCGAAGGCAATCTTACCTTTGTCCTCCAGTTTGTGCCCGAGTTGATTTACCAGATCTATGGTAAAGACCAGACCTATTACTTCAACCTGAATACCGCGGTCTCGGAATTGAATAAGGAAACCGCCGACAAGCTGAAATCGGTGCTGGCGAGGATCGGTATTGAGTATTCGAGGATGAGGGATGGATACAAGTTTTTCCTGTGGTCATACTTTTACGAGTTTGTCGGGTGCCTGTTCCGGTACTGCGATTACAAGGCACAAACCAGTGATCCGAAAATGAGTGAAGACCTGAAAAAGGTGACTGCCATCATCAACCATATCAACAAGCATTTCAAAGAGGATCTGTCCCTGGAAACCATCGCTGAAGGCGTCAATATGAATGTGATGGCGTTAAGCAAGTTCTTCCGGAAGAAAACCGGGCTGTCCATACTGTTCTATCTGAAGATGATGCGGATCAACCATGCAAAGCAGCTCCTTGAATCATCCGATGCCCCTGTCATTGAGATTGCCCAGGAGTGTGGCTTTTACAGCTTGCCTACTTTTTACAGGGCATTCAATGAAATAGTCGGAATATCTCCCAAAGAATACAAGAAAACAAGGAAGAGCCATGCGTTCAAGGATCATATCCAGCTTGTCCAGGGGTATCTGATGGTTGATTCGGTAAACGAATACGCGCTTTTGCACAAGTACCTGTAACCTGGTATATATAAAGTATTATATCTACAGGTTTTCGGCGGTTGCGGCGGGGGATCCGGGCAACCGTTTTATATTTTAGGGTAAAAAATGATAAGCCGGCTTTCGCAAACTGAGAAGAAATATGAAGATCATAGGGCTACAATAAATAAAACAGGCTGCCAGGGGGGAAGAAAATGGCTGGCCGGGGCAGATCAAAATCTACGGAAACCAGGATCAACGAGTTTCTCCGGAAGATGTCTCTGAGGCAGAAGATAGCCCAGTTGCAATGTCTATTTTCTGTTTTTATTCCCCGTTCAAATCCCAATTTCAGCGGTATAATGCCCGATGGCATAGGTGAAATCGCTTTCGGGTACCAGCTTGACAGCCCTGAAAAGAGCGCGGAGTTTATTGAGAGGCTTCAAAGATACCTTGTGGAGGAGACTGAACTCGGAATTCCCGCGATCATCCATACCGAAGCCATTTCAGGCGGCATCATATCCGAAATGACCCAGTTCCCGTCCCCCATCGGACTGGGCGCCACATGGGATCCCGACGGTGTTCAGAAGATGGCCGAGCTCATTCGCAGGCAGGTAATGGCTGTTGGCATCAGAAGAGTATTGTCGCCGGTGGTGGATGTAGCCCGCGATCCTCGCTGGGGCCGGATGGGCGAAACATTCGGGGAGGATCCTGCCCTGTGCAGCCAGATGGCCGTCGCGTATGTCAGGGGCATGCAGGGAGAAAGGCTTTCGGAAGGTGTCCTGGCATGCGCAAAGCATTTCATTGGATACAGCATGAGTGAAGGCGGGCTGAACCAGTCCCGGAATCCCATCACACCAAGGGAACTTCGTGAAGTATATGCCAAGCCCTTCCAGGCGGTCATCACCGAAGCCGGGATCGGTTCCATCATGGCCCAGTATGGCGCCATAGACGGCGAGATGGTGATTGGCTCAAAGCCGCTTCTTGATAATCTTCTGCGCAGGGAAATGAAATTCAGGGGAACCGTGGTATCCGATTATATGGCCATCAACCGCATGGTAGCCATGAAGGTTGCCGAGAATATGGGAAAAGCAGGCATCATGGCATTAAAAGCCGGGCTTGATCAGGAATTTCCTGTCCCCGCAGGATTCAAAACCCAGCTGTTGATAGACGCGGTTGAAAACGGGGAGCTTGACGAAGAAATTATCAACCGTTCGGTAAGGCGGGTCCTGCGCCAGAAATTCCAGCTGGGCCTTTTCGAAAACCCGTATCCTCGTAGAAATGATATTAAGAAATATTACTACAATACTGACAACGACAGGATGAGCTTTGAGCTCGCGCAGAAGTCGCTGGTCCTGCTAAAAAACGATGGTGTTCTTCCGCTGAAAAAGAATATAAAGAGCATAGCAGTTATAGGACCGCACTCGGATTCGCTCCGCCTGATGTTCGGCGGTTATACATATCCTGCCGTTCTGGATATGACCCTCGAGGCAAATGTTATAGCTGAAGGTATGGAAGAGTATGCCTCTTACTCAAGGAGCGAAAAGAAAGCGCTGGAGACATACCCCGGCTCCAATATCACCGTGGAAAACCCGATGGTAGAGAGCATGCTGCGAAGCATGTTTGAAAAATCCCAAACCATTCTGCAGGCAATCCGCAACACATGCAAAAACGCAAAGATTATCCATGCCAGGGGCTGCGATTATGCGGGCTGTGACAGGAGCGGCTTTAAACAGGCCGTGGAAACGGTAAGAGCCGCGGATGTGGCAATACTGGTCATCGGCGGAAAACTGGGATGGGCCCAGTCGTCCACTATGGGAGAAAACCTGGATTCAATGAATATAGGACTTCCGGGTGTGCAGGAAGACCTTGCGCGGGAGGTTCTATCAACCGGGAAACCCACAGTGGTCTTGCATCTCAGCGGTAGGCCGCTAAGCAGCGAATTCATCGCTGAGAACTGCAACGCGCTGCTGGAATGCTGGTCACCTTCGGTATGGGGCGGCCAGGCCATCGCGTCGGTATTGTTCGGAGACTTCAATCCTTCCGGAAAGCTGCCGGTAACGGTAGCACGGAATGCGGGACAGATTCCCTTATACTACAATCACGTCAATGGCGTCAGCTATCATAACAAGAGCATCTTCAAACAGGAGAACATGTATGTTGACGGCTCGGAAAAGCCCCTGTTCTACTTCGGTCAGGGACTCAGCTACACGCGCTTTGAATACTCGAATCTAAGGCTGGATAAGGAAGTCTGCAGTGACGGAAAGCTTACGGTCAGCGCTGATGTCCGGAACGCCGGCAGAAAAGACGGCGCCGAGATTGTCCAGCTGTATATCGCAGATGAGTTGGGCTCAATGCTGCGTCCCAACAAGGAACTGGCAGGTTTCAAACGGGTAGAGCTTAAGGCTGGGGAGACAAAAACAGTAGTTTTCACGGTCAAGGTTTCCCAGTTCGCTTTTCTCGACGTCAGTATGAAATGGAAAGTGGAAGCCGGGGACATGACGGTCATGATCGGCTCTTCATCGGAGGACATACGCCTCAGGGATACATTCAGGATTATCGGCAATTCTTATGTGGACGCCTCAAAGAGAGGATTCTACGCGGACACAAGCATAATCACATTATCATAGGACAGCACAGTTTCAGATACTTCACCGGAAGTAAACTAAAACTTAAAAAGGGGTGTGTTCATGGGAGATCAGGTGTTGCTGACCGTAAAGAAGATCAGCAAAGCATTCGGACCGACTCGTGCATTGATCGATGTGGACATGGAAATCCGGCGCGGAGAGATCAGGGGACTTATCGGCGAGAATGGCTCCGGAAAATCAACGCTTGCATCCATCATCGCGGGCGCGCAGTTTGCCGACAGCGGTTCCTTTGAGCTCAAGGGAAAGCCCTATGCACCCAGGAATATGGTGGGCGCCCAGAACCATGGCGTAAGCATGATCATCCAGGAGATGGGCACCATTCCGGGGATTACCGTAGCGGCCAACATCTTTACCGGAAGGCTTGAGGAGTTTACCAGGTTCGGCTTTATCAACATGAAAGCCATCAACAGGCGCGCGGCTGAATTGCTGCAGGAAATCGGCGCAGGAGACATTCATCCTGAAACCCTTATCAACAGGCTCAACTTCGAGGAGCGCAAGATCGTGGAGATTGCAAGAGCCATGGTGGCAAACCCGGACCTTCTGATTGTCGACGAAACTACTACGGCGCTGGCCCAGAGAGGCCGGGAATTGCTTTACCGGCTGATAAGAAGGCTTCACGAAGAAAACAAATCCGTTCTGTTCATATCCCACGATCTCCACGAACTTATGTCCATCTGCGATACCATCACGGTCCTGCGTGACGGCATCGTGATCGACACGCTTGAGAAAGAAGAGATAAGCGTGGACAGGATGAGAAGCCTCATGGTCGGGAGAGAACTCAGCGGGAGCTACTTTCGAAGCGACTATGACGGAAGTTATAGCGATGAGGTGGTACTGGAGGCCAAACGCGTAACCTCAGGCATACTGGAGGAGTTTAACCTTGAGCTTCACAAGGGTGAGATCCTTGGTGTCGGCGGGCTTTCAGACTGCGGGATGCATGAACTGGGCCGCGTGCTTTTCGGTATCGACAAACCCATCACTGGAAGCGTTACGCTGAAGAAGAACAATGTCCAGGTGAAGGACCCCCATGTGGCGACAAAGAACAATATGGCCTATGTGTCCAAGGAAAGGGACAGGGAGGCCATCATACTTAACGCCAGCATAAAGGAAAACGTGGTGCTGCCATCCCTCAGGCAGCTCAGGAAAGTCCTGGGGCTTATTACAAGGCGGTCCGAGACAAACCTTACCAACAAGCAGATTGAAACCCTGAGGATCAAGTGCCGCAACGGCAAGCAGATCTGCAATGAGCTTTCGGGCGGAAACAAGCAAAAGGTAGTGTTCGCCAAGTGGCTTGGCAAGGAGAGCGATATCCTGATCCTGGACTGTCCCACGAGGGGTATTGATGTGGGTGTTAAGGCTGCGATGTATAAGCTCATGACCGAGCTGAAAGCACAGGGAAAATCCATTGTCATGATCTCCGAAGAACTGCCGGAGCTCATCGGAATGAGTGATCGCATACTGCTTCTTAAGAACGGACGCCTTCAGGCGGAGCTCAGGCGAAGCCCGGACATAAGCGAGAAGCAGATCATCCAGTACATTATCTGAGGAGGTGGCAGGCATGCGAGCAACCGCTGAAACAATTGATATTCAGGAGATACTTAACAGGAAAGCCAGAAGGAAAGACCTGCTAAGAAACATAATACCGTTTTCCGGCCTGGTTTTCATATTCGTGTTCTTTACGGTGGTTACACAGGGAAAAATGCTTAGCAGCAGCAACCTGACCAACCTGATCAGCCAATGCTTCTCGGTTACCATCGTAGCCGCAGGCGCCTCATTCGTATACGCCCATGGCGGGATGGACTTTTCCATCGGCCCGAGTTGCGGCGTAGCCCAACTGGTGGCCGCGCTTATCATTACGAGAAGCGATTTGCCCATATGGCTGGCAATCGCCGCATGCATACTTGTGACGGTCGTGACTTCCACCATGGTTGGAGCCACCTCCGCATATCTCAGGGTGCCTGTTTTCGTGGTATCGCTGTGTATGCGCGCCATATGCTCGGGCATTCTGACAGTGGGCATTGCTGAGAGCGACATAGCCATAGATTATGCAAGGTTTTCCGGGTTTAACAGCGAAGTATTGAAAGCTGTGGTCCTTTTAGTGGTAATCGGCGTGAGCTATTACCTGTTTGAATATACCTCCCTTGGCAAATACGAAAAGGCGATGGGCGGAAATGTAGTTACCGCTTTCCAGGCAGGTGTCGTGGTCAAAAGGACACAAATTGCAGCCTATACGCTGATGGGGCTATGTGTGGGAATTGCCGGCTTCTTCCAGCTGACAAGGACAGCAGGCGTAACTGGCGGCAGCGGTAGCGGACTCGAATTTGACATCATGGTAGCCATCGTACTGGGCGGGTTCCCCATGATGGGCGGCAGCGCGGCAAGACTGAGGTCGGTGATCATAGGCGCGCTAACAATTACCATACTCTCCAATGGCCTTGTTCTGTGGGGACTTGATTATCTTCTGGTCAACGGCGTAAAGGGATTGCTGTTCCTGATCATAGTGGCGATTACCTATGACCGCACAAATCAGAACCAGATGAATTTCACTTCGGCCTGAGCCGGTCAATCCGGTTATTATAGGGAAAATGGAGGAGGATGTTATGAAAAAGTTAATGAGGAGCATTTGCCTTGTTTTGGCGACTGTTATGCTTTTGACGTGTTTGGTTGGGTGCGGCGATGAAGCTGCCCCAAGTGCAACAGAATCCCCAAGCGGATTCGCAACTCCGACCCCAAAGCCTGCTTCGGATGATCCCGGAGCCGAAGGAGGGGAGGAAGCGTCCGGATCAAAGATTAAGATACCGGACAACCTGCCCAGGTACCGCATCGGTGTTATGTATTATACATTCACCGACAAGCTTGGTTCACAGATGAAGAATGCCCTGGATTACCTGGCTGGTTCCTTCAACGTAGAATTTGTTTACATCGAAGCCACATGGAGTTCCGAAGCAGGTATAGCCGCCCTGGAAACAACGCTGCAGACCGGTTTGGACGGCGTCATAGCGGTTACCAGCGGAGTGCCTTTTGTTGAGGCATGCAAGAAAGCGGGCGATGTGCCATGCGTATCCATACAGATTGAGCCCATCGATGAACAGGTGGCAAAGGAGATGGCGGCATATGACAACTACCTGGGCGCTGTATGTGAAAACGACTTCCAGGTAGGCGCGAACGCTATTGACGCTCTTTATGCAAGCGGTGTGCGCAATCTTGGCATCGTCGGCCTCACACCCGGTCTCGCCAGGTCCCATGACGAACGAATCAGGGGAGTTAAGGCCGCGCTGGAAAAGTACAGCGATATGAAGCTGGTTGCCGAGGATTACACCATGGCTGAATACTCCAAATCCATATCGTCATTTGCGGCGGCTTATCCGGAAATGGACGGTATGTTCTGTTCCCAGGGTGTTGAAGCCATTTACCAGACCATGAACACCGAAGGCCTGATCGGCGACGTAAAACTGGCAACGGTGGATATTTCCGAAAGCACGGGCGACTATTTCGACAACGGCACGCTGGTCAGTATTGCGGGCGGACAGTATGGCACGACAATGATAGGCTTTGCGGTACTCTACAATTACCTGTACGACGGCACACGCATCATTCCCGATACGTCGGTGACGCTGCGCCGTCCGTTTGTGGAGGTTAAGAGCAGCAACGAATATGAGCAGTACCTGAAATATGTTGACAGCTCCATCCCGGTTTATACAGTCGACGAGATCGCCGCGATGATTCACGGGTTCAACCCGGAAGTAACCTTTGAAACCTTTACCAAATCAGCCGATGAGTACTCCCTCGCTGATATTGTCAGCAGGCATAGCGGTTTGTTCTAGTTGACAGTCTAAAATAATCGGACTTCAGTCTTGAGAGGTGATAACGTGGGTGATAAGCTGAAGCGCTATGCCATCAACACAATAAAAACCCTGATCCTGCCTGTGCTGGTTATCGCGCTGTTCGCGGTGCTTACGGGAGGAAGGTCGCTCAGCAAGCGCATGCTGCTGGTTACGGCGCGGCAATCGGTTATGCCAATCATTATATCCATGGCTCTTGTAGGCAACCTGACGCTTGGCATGTGGGATTTTTCCGCAGGCGGTGTGGTGTTGTCAGCGGCCATAATCGGAGGCAACCTGATGAAGCTGACCAACACAGGTACTGCAGGACTCGTGGTGATCTGCCTTGTGATCGGTGTGGTAATGACAACACTGACGGGATTTCTGAACAACAGGCTCCGCGTGCCCACCATCGTGGTGACAGTCGGACTGGTGCTCATTTATGAAACCATCCCGCGCCTGATCTATCCGGGAGGCGTCACCATAACGGCAAAGTACACCTTTCTGGCGTCATCACCGTACTGCTTTATCATACTTGCCGTAATGTTCGTATTCTTTTACCTGCTGTACAACAAGACGGCATATGGACATAACCTTCGCGCCCTGGGCGGAAGCAGGGAGATTGCCAGAAGTGCCGGGCTTAAGGCCTCCAGGATAATACAGACAGGTTTCTCCATCAGCGGTATTTTTCTGGGCATAGGCGCTGTGCTGCATATTTCAACAAATGGGCAGCTGCTGACCGTGTCGGCTCTTGGCTCGGTGCCTTTGATCTTTGAACCCATGATGGGTGTGTTTCTCGCGTTCTTCCTGTCCAGGTTCTGCAACCTGACGATTGCCCTGGTGGTGGGAACCTTTACAATGACTGCGCTTACCAACGGCTTGGTGGCGTTGGGGCTGCCGGCTACCATGAGAAGCATCACATCAGGATTGTTCCTTTTAATCCTGCTGTGCATTTCCGGCAACCAGGCGAGGATCATTAAATGGCGTGAAGACAGGAAGCGTGCTCGCATGCTCGACGCGAAGCATAATACCTGAACTTGTTGCTTTATATTGATGCAAGCATAAGTTTACATAATACTTATCATCGGCGGGAAGTGAAAAATTCCCCCCTTCCCGCCGGTTTTCCTATATTTTAAAGCAGGGAGAGGAACCAGCCTATTATTGAGGAAAAGGGGAGCTATATATGACCAGGCAGGAAAGAATGAAATATGATGAAAGAGCCAGGGAAATTGTGAGGAAGATGACCTTTGAGGAGAAAGTACACCTCATGAGCGGTTCTCTTACCCCGCAGAAGATGCTGGAGGATTTCAGCACTCCGGGATACCATTACAATATGGTGCCGTATCCGGCCGGCGGGAATGAGAGACAGGGCGTACCAAGTCTCAGGTTCTGCGATGGCCCCAGGGGCGTGGTATGCGGGAACAGCACCTGTTTCCCTGTCACCATGGGAAGGGGCGCCACCTTTGATACCGACCTGGAGGAAAGAGTGGGAAAGGCCATCGGACGCGAGATAAGGGCCCATGGCGGGAACTTCTACGGCGGTGTTTGCATCAATCTGCCTTATAACCCGGGATGGGGAAGAAGCCAGGAGGTATATGGCGAGGATTCGTTCCACCTGGGCGAAATGGGAAGGGCATTGGTCCGCGGCGTTCAGAGCCAGAATGTCTTGGCATGCATAAAGCATTATGCGTTCAACAGCATGGAGATATCACGGTTTAAGGTCAGTGTAACATGTGACAAAAGGACTGAACAGGAGGTATTCCTGCCCCATTTCAAGGCATGCATCGATGAAGGGGCAGCCAGTGTCATGACTGCCTACAACCTTTACAATCAGGTGCATTGCGGGCACAGTGAATACCTGCTGGAAAAGGTATTGCGGGAAGATTGGAGATTCGATGGCATCGTAATCAGCGACTTTGTCTGGGGCATCAAGGATACAGTGGCAGCCGCCAACGGCGGAATGAACGTTGAGATGCCATGTACAATGCTTTTTGGCGACAGGCTTGTGAAAGCGGTGAGGGACGGTTTTGTGCCCGAGGAAAAGATAAATAAGGCGGCTGTATGTATAATCCGCACACTGCTGGCTTTCGAGGAAGCGCCCGATCCCGAGGGATACCCCGAAAGTGTAATATGCTGCGAAGAACACATAAAACTGGCCCTGGAATGCGCCCGAAAATCAATCACACTTATGAAGAACGAAAGTGTGCTGCCCTTTGACTCCTCGGTGAAGAAGGTGGCAGTGATCGGAAGGCTGGCGGACAAGGAGAACATCGGAGACCACGGCTCCAGCCGGGTATTTCCGCCCTATGTCGTGACCATTCCGCAGGCCCTGAGAAAGCGCGGCCTTGAGGTTGTGGTTTGCGATGGTTCTGATGCTGAAAAGGCGAGGAAGGCAGCGGCTTTTGCCGATGCGGTGCTTATCGTGGCAGGATATGACCATGACGATGAAGGGGAGTATGTTGCTCCGGAGCAGACTTCTGATATGGGTGGGACAACACTTGACAGCATAGGCGGTGACAGGGAATGCCTTGGGCTTAAGGTTGAAGAAGCTGCCTTGATCAACACTATCGGCAGGGTAAATCCGAAAACGGCAGTTGTGCTCATCGGGGGTAATACCATTATTACCTCCAACTTCGATCACAATGTTCCCGCAATGCTGATGGCCTACTATCCCGGCATGGAAGGCGGCACGGCAATAGCTGAGATTGTCTTCGGGGATGTCAACCCTTCAGGCAAGTTGCCCTTCGTGGTGCCATACAGCGCTGATGATCTGCCATATGTAAACTGGAATACCGACCAGCAGCACTACGAGTACTACCATGGCTATGCCAGGCTGGACAAGAGGGGAATCAGACCTGAATACCCGTACGGCTTTGGCCTGAGCTATACTACATTCTCAGTGTCAAGTCCCGCGGTCAGTATCGGAAATGACGGGATTTCCGTGTCCTGCAGGGTTAAGAATACCGGAAGGGTCTCCGGGGACGAAGTGGTCCAGTTGTACATCGGGTTTGAGAATTCGAAAATCGACCGGCCCAAGAAACTGCTGCGCGGGTTCAGGCGTGTTTCCCTCGATCCGGGAGAAGAGAAGGAAATAGCCATATTATGCCCCTTTGAGAAGCTGATGTATTATGACCCGGTATATGCGGTGTGGAGGCTTGAAGACATCGTATACAGGGCATACATCGGAACCAGTAGCGACATGAAAGATCTTTTGGCTCTTGATTTTAGGCTTAACCAGGCATAAACAAATCTACGGGGATGAACCGGGCTGCGTTGTCGAAAAAGCCGGCGCAGCCCGACTCCATTTATATTGATTCCAAGGGTCTGCAACAACATATCCAATTGTGTGCTTTGGCTGATGAAAAAGGGCACAGGAAGACGATACAAGGCACAAAAACCAGCAATATTCGGCAAAGGGATTAATGATTAAAAAGTGTTGACAAAACAACCGGCCTCATGTAATATAGTTTATGCGGCTTTTGAAACCCGCATGAACAGAATATGGGAGGATTCCCGAGCGGCCAAAGGGGGCAGACTGTAAATCTGTTGTCGGACGACTACGGTGGTTCAAATCCACCTCCTCCCACCAGGAATCTCACATCGAAAACCGATGTGGGATTTTTTTATGTTATTGCTGGCGGTGCAACCTGCCTTATGCCATTGCGAGTCCAGCGAAGCCGTGCCTGGCAATCTCCAGGACTGTCATTGTGAGCAGAGCGCAGATAAACGCGGCAATCTCGACAAAGACCACCCGTAAAGGTATACCTGAATTGTAATGAGCAAAGCAGTGTAATCCTGCACCAAATAGGCAGGGGCCTGATAGCATTGTGTAACTTATTGGTATATAATAAGTATAGTGCTAATTGACCGAAACATACCATAAAAAAACAACCTTGGCGTCATCATCGTGGCACTTGTCAGCTGTGACCGCTGGAGGAATGCCTGGATGGAGAAGAAAAATGTCCTGAAAAAGTACATCGTTGCGTTCATTATAGTTGTTGCCATAATCATAACCGCAATCGCGATAATATATGGCTATATAAACAGCCCAGATGCGGATAAAGAAGCTGCTGTCCCAACCCCTTCCTCCCAAACACTTCTACCTGAAGAACCACAGGAGCCATCAGTTACGGACGAACCGCAGCCAAAGCCCCATGGCACTGTCCGCATCCGCGTCTACACAGCTTTCAGGGAATTGGATGACATTATAGAAAGATACGCGGAAGAGCATTGGGATTTCGATTACCTGGTGCTGGCATATACTGATGAGTTGGTATACAGCTTTCTTGACATTGTCAACCTGGCAGGCGACAACCTGAAAAACAACACCGAACCCATGGACCTGTTCTGTGTACCTGCCGCATATATGTCACAGTTCGCCAAAGGCGAGTTTTCCGAGTATGTCTGCACATATGAAGAGTTGGGTATCGATGTTGATTCGCTTCTCGAGAAGATGGACATACCCCGGTACATCATTGAGGCGGGTACCAACAGGGACGGAAAAATTGCGGCGCTCCCAGTTTTATCGAGCGCAAACGTCTTCTTGTACCGGCGTTCTGTGGCCAGGGAGGTTTTTGGCACCGATGACCCCGACAAAATATCCGAGATCATCGGAGGCGGTACCCAAAGCTGGGACAAGTTCCTGGAAGCAGCACAAACCCTGAAAGAGCATGGTTATTACATCGTACCAGGGTGCGAGGACATGACGTGCCTGGTGGATACCTCGTGCCCCGTATCCGGACTCATGGACGAAAACTTCCGTCCGGACCCGGCATGGGAAAAGTTTATGGACGTATCAAAGATCCTTTATGAAAATGGCTGCATAAAGGATATCGAGGCATGGAGCGATGAGTGGTTCAATATCATAAAAGGTGAAGGGGACAAGGTGTTCGGCATCGTTACGAGCACTGATAATTGCTATTTTCTGGATGCCCTCAGCTTTGAAAAAACCTATGGCGACTGGGCTGTATGCCTGTCCCCGTTCCAAATCCCGGCCGATCTCTATTCCGGAGTTTTTGTAAGCAAGCATACTGAGAACAAGGAACTGATCAAGCCCCTCATCGAGTGGATTACGCTGGACAGTTCGAAAACCGGGCTTCAGTACAGGCTTGCGAATGGCACGTTTAACGATTGCTACAATTACCCCGTGGTTTCCAGGGCGATCCTGAAAGAATCCTTTAACAGCTGCGGTATGATTGATGGACAGGACATGAATCCAATAATATATGAGTCGTTGAATATACTGGATTCACTAAGCCCGCCAGCGGTTACCCATGACATACGGTACGGTCTTATATTCAACAGATTCCTGGAAGAAACCCGGGCATACATCAGGGGCGAAAAGGACAAGGAAACAGCCATTGCCGATTTCATAGAAAACGCAAGAAAAAGTTGGGAGGACGGCACGCGCTGGTAGCCTGGCAGATGTATGATAAAAGAGGTTTAGAGCTTTTTATAATGGGGAGATGATTATAATGAAGACCAACAAGAAAAGAACCATCCTCATCTTGGGCTTATGCTTATTTGCAGTTGCCGCGATAATATGCGCGGTTCTTTTGCTTGGCGGAAATACCGGGGTATCACCTGATAATGAAGTCCTGGATCAGGGTTCTGTTCCCCCGTCACAAACTCCGCTGGCTGAAGAAAATGACGTGGTGCAGGAGCCTGCTGTAACCGATGAACCTCAGCCTGCGAAGGAAGATAAAGTTTATATCCGCGTCTATACAACCTATCGGGAACTGGGGAGGGCTATCGAGAAATATGCCCGTGAAAACTGGGACTTCGACTTTGAGGTTAAGACCTGGGACGACGCGATGTATTACGGGTACAATGACATTGTTAATATGGTAGACGACAACCTCAAGAACAATGCTGAACCCATGGAGATTTTCTGTGTTCCGTCGGCTTACGCTCCAAAGTACATAAGGGGTGAGTTTTCCCAATATGTCTTGCCATATGAAGAACTGGGAATCGATGTGGACGCGCTTCTTGGGAAGATGGATATCCCCCAGTATATCATTGATGCCGGGAAAAACAGGGATGGCAAGATCGTTGCGCTCCCCGTGCTATCGGACGCAAATGTCTTCATGTACCGGCGTTCTGTGGCCAGGGAGGTTTTTGGCACCGATGACCCCGACAAAATATCCGAGATCATCGGAGGCGGTACCCAAAGCTGGGACAAGTTCCTTGAGGCAGCCAAAACACTTAAGAAACACGGTTATTATATAGTATCCGGACCAGGTGACCTGTTTTACCTTATCAATGAAAAATGTTCGGTTTCCGATCTTTTCAGTGAAGACTTCAGGATAAAGCCTGAATGGGAAAAATTCATGGACATTGCAAAGCTCCTTTATGACAACGGGTATATGAAGGATACCGAGTTATGGAGCGAAGAATGGTATAACGACACCAGGGGGAAAGGAGATAAGGTTTTCGGCACATTTACAGTCACAGAATACAGATACGATGATCAAGGCCTGAAGAACGGCTATGGCGATATCTTCGGCGACTGGGCAATATGCCTGCCGCCTTTCCAGGTCCAGACAGATTCCTATTCAGGAATAATGGTCAGCAAAAATGCCGCCAATAAGGAACTGCTCAAATCCATAATCGAGTGGTTAACCCTGGACGGTTCAGAAACGGGTTATCAGTATCTGATTGCAAACGGCAGGATTTTTGATGGACAAAGGTTCACCGTGATCTCCAGAACTGTTCTGAATGAGACTGAAAACATAGTCGGCTTTCTTGGAAACCAGGATGTAAATCCCGTAGTCCATAACGCGTTGAACAGGCTGGAAGAACTCTACAATCCCGATCCAAAGACGGAGGATGAAGGCTACCTCGTTATATATTGGGAGTTTATGACTGAAACCAACGCCTACATTCGTGGTGAAAAGAGTAAGGAGACCGCCATTTCAGACTTTATAGAAGGCATACGGCGGCGATGGAAGGAAACCGGATCAATGTGGTAACCTTTCAGGTATATAAAATGAGGGTTTGGCCATAAATGAGAGGAGCAGCGTAAAAATGAAAATCAACAAGGGAAAATACATATTCTCAATTGCACTGTGTATTCTTACTTTCGCGGTTATTCTTGCGGCGCTGCCAGGCTGCGGCGATACCGGCGGAAACCTTCAAAACGAGCCTTACGATGAGGGTGCTGGTGCAATTTCCCCGACCCCTTCTGCGGTCGTAACTCCCGTAAATAACGATAATCCCGGAAAAGATCAGGAACAGGGCGGTTCGGCCGGTAAAAAGGTTCTGAATATCTATTCCTACGATGAAGAACTGGAATATATTGTGAAAAAATATGCCCAACTCCATCCGGAATTTGACTATGAAATCCGGTTTATATACACTCCGGTCATTGATGATTACAACACCCTCCGCTTACTCCTTGATAACCTTGAGAGTGATTCTGATAATACGGCGGACATATACAGCATACCCGCCGCATATGCTTCAAGGTTTATCAAAGGGGAGATGTCGGACTACGCCTGCACCTATAAGGAGCTTGGCATTGATGTGGAGAATGCCATTAAAAAGGCTGATATACCGCAGTACATAGTGGATGCAGGGACAAACCCCGACGGTGAGGTAATCGCTTTGCCCTACAAGCCTTATGTAAATGTTTTCATGTATCGGCGGTCAATTGCCAGGGAGGTCTTTGGAACCGATGATCCCGATAAAATCTCCGAGATTATAGGCGGGGGCACCGAAAGCTGGGATAAATTCCTGCAAGCAGCGCAAACCCTGAAGGAGTACGGGTATTATATCGTTCCCGGATGCCAGGATTTATCCCGCATGATAGATACAGGGATTTTGATCTCCCAGCAGGATTCAGGCACGGAATTTGATATCAGTCCGGACTGGAAAGAATTCATGGATATGTCAAAAGCCTTTTTTGACAAAGGCTATATCAGCGGAGATATCCGGTCATGGGGTGATGAATGGGTTGCGTGCATCAACGGCAAAGGTGATAAAAAGGCGTTTGGTACTGTTATCATGCTCGATTTTATTGATACCGGTTTTGCCCTTGATTTCTACCTGAAAGATACTGCCGGTGACTGGGGTATTTGCCTTCCGCCCTTCAAAACCGCAGATGGCAATATAACCGGGATAATGGTAAATAAAAACTCTCCCCTCAAGGACGAGCTGAAGGCGCTGATCGAATGGATCACGCTGGACTGCACTGAAAACGGGCTCCAGTATCTCAGGGCCAGCGGCACCCTTTATGAAAGGGGTGTGGATGGACCTAATACCTTTGAGATGTACGGTGGCAAAAGAACGGTTGTTTCCGGGACTGTCCTTAATAACATTAACACCAGCCTTGACTTTCTTGGCGGACAAAATATCAATCCTGTGGTATACGGTGCGATGAGGACGCCAACCCGGGAATACCAGTCATTCAAGAGCCCGGAAGCCGCATACTTTTTCAAATGGGTTGAAGAAACCATGGAGTACGTAAGCGGCCGTAAGGATAAGGATACTGCCGTGGCTGATTTTATGCAGGAAGCAGAGGAAACAAACCGGTGGTACAGGGAATTATTCGGTGATTATGAAATGCTGCACCTGCTGCCATGGTAAGGTCAATATGGTTGGCAAACTTATTTTTTATCGACTTGGACTCTGGTATAATACTGATTGTATTGCCAGAGTCTTTTTCGGAGGTAAACTAAATGCCCTATGATATAGCAATTATCGGGGCCGGACCGGCTGGAGCCACGCTGGCCAGGCTTCTTGATAAAAGATACAGGATACTGCTGCTTGACAAACGCGATCTGCTGGAACCTGAGGAAGAAGAAAGATCAAAGTGCTGCGGCGGGCTTCTTGCGCCGGACGCCCAGAAGGTACTGGGCAGGATGGGCCTGGCCGTACCCGCGGGGGTGCTGGTGAGCCCCCAGCTTTTCCTGGTAAGGACAATAGATTTTGATAACAAGCTTGAGCGGTTTTACCAGCGCTTTTACTTTAACATGGACCGCAGGCGGTTTGACGAGTGGCTGGTTTCGCTGATTCCACCCCATGTGGATATGGGTATGAATTGCAGGTTTACATCCCTGGCCGAAGGAAACGAGGGCTACGAAATAGCCTTTATTCATGGGAACAGGATCTACACCGAAAAGGCAAGGGTTCTCGTGGCGGCCAACGGGGCGTGGTCCAATGCAAGGCGCCAGGTTTTCCCGGAAAGCGAAAAGATAAAAAGATATATTGCCATCCAGGAATGGTATGAAACCACAGAGGATATACCGTACTACGGAGCCATTTTCGACAGCGTTGTGACTGACTTTTATTCATGGATTATCGAAAAGGACGGCAAAATGGTAATTGGTTCAGCCCTGAGGCCCACAAAGGATGCCAGGGAGAAGTTCGAAAGGCTTAAGAACGAGCTTCGGGATTTTGGTTATGTCTTCGGAGACCGGATCAAGCGTGAAGGCACGTATCTTTTGCGTCCCCGGTCAGGTTCCGAGATTTATACCGGCAATGACCATATGGCCCTGGTGGGTGAGGCAGCTGGCTTTATCAGCCCCAGCTCAGCCGAGGGCATAAGCTATGCCATCAGAAGCGCCATTGCCCTTGCAGACAGCCTCAACAAGGGCATTGAAGGGTTCCAGTACCGCTACCGGAAGAATCTGAAGCCGCTGATGAGAAATCTTACTTATAAACGCCTAAAGAGCATAGGGATGTACAATAAAACATTGAGAGCCCTTATCATGAAAAGCGGCATCCTTAGTATCGATGTCATGACAGATCCAGAATAGCTCCTAGCCAGGGGGACGGTTCCTCTGGTCAGACCACGGGGACGGTTCCTCTGGTTTGAGAGAAGGCTTTACAGGTGGATT
>ENA-UPSA01000345-UPSA01000345.1-bioreactor-metagenome-genome-assembly--contig:-NODE-345-length-70436-cov-9.427431_pt1 | contig 70436 bp, 60 predicted proteins | sample MGYA00238183_ERZ773288 | MGnify/ENA primary metagenome ERZ773288 (study PRJEB29028, sample SAMN07631243) | bioreactor metagenome | isolation source: Switchgrass digestor | place: USA: Dartmouth... | reverse complement strand
GCGACGGCGCCGGGGATGCCGGTGCGCGAGGTGTTGAGGCAGACGTCGTAGCGCCTCGCGTCGCCCCAGTTTCCGCCGGTGTAGCTCTTGTAATAGTTGGCCCTTCCCTTGTCAATCTGCTTTAACTGCTCCTTCGCCTCCTGGGCAGGGACGCCGTACTCCTCGATAATCCGGCGGAGCCTATCCTCCCTGTCGCCGTGGAGGAAGATGTGAATCGCGTCGGGGTCGTCGCGCAGGATATAGTCGGCGCAGCGCCCGATTATGACGGCGCTGCCGTGCGCGGCTATCTCGCGTATGACCTCTGCCTGGGCGAAGAAGGCTCTGTCGGTCGGATGCACCTCATAGGTGAGGACCGGGGTAAACGATGTATAGGTCGCCTGCGAGAGGTTGAAGAAGAAGCTGCTCGTCGCCCTCTCCTCGACGTTTTCAATAAACTCCGGGCTCATTCCGCTCTTCTCCGCGGCCTTTTCGATTACCGCGCGGTCGTAGCAGGGTATGCCTAGTTCCTTTGCAAGAAGTATGCCTATCGTCCGTCCTCCCGAGCCGTACTCCCTGCTTATTGTGATGATTGTCCTTTTCATACCGCATCCTCCTTGTTGTCGGCAAAGTAGGCGCTGCCGCCTATAAACTCGCGCAGAAGCGAGGTTGAGCTCACATGCCTGGGGCTCAGCTCCCTGAAACAGCCGAAAGCCTCCTTGATTTTCTCAAGCTGGGCGTACCCGGGAGTGCCCGGAGGTATCTCCTCAAACAGCGGCTGGGCGTAGCGCTTTAAAAGCGATACCTCGTAGGGGTGCGTGGAGTCTATGGAGATGTTCGCCTTGTGGACGTAGGGGGCTATATAGAGCTTCTCTCCGCGCAGGACGTTCGACCAGAGCTTTAAGGTCGTGCAGGCGTCGGTGCCTCTGAAGTTGTTGTCGCGCACGACCCTGCGCGCCAGCCTGAGCCCCGCGCTATCCAGGACAGTCACGCCGTCCTTCACGAAATAGGAGCTTGCGCTGATGTAGAGCTTGACTGCGTCGGGGTGCGCCTCGGTGATGCAGTCGTTCAGCGCGTGTATCCCCTCGAAGATTGCGATTTCGTTCTCGCGCAGCTTCAGGGTCGTAAAGCGTGTCGCGCTGCGCTTCTGGAGGGAGAAAATGAAGTAGGGTATCCTTATCTGCTCGCCCTTCTCGAGCGCGGTGAAGTGCTCGTTCAAAAGCTCCATGTCGAGCAGCGCGGGGGACTCGAAATCAATCTCGCCCTCGGGCGTGCGCGGCGCGGTCTCGGGGTCCAGGGTCATGAAGTAATTGTCCATCGAAATCGTGACCGTGCTGACGCCCCTTCTCTCAAGCTCCTCCTCTATCTTCATCGCGGTCGTCGTCTTGCCGCTGCCGGAAGGGCCGGAGAGCAGCACTATGGGGCATCTTTTCATGTTCTCCATTATCCTCTCCGCAGCCTCGGCGATGCTCCGCTGGTAGACAGCGTCGCACTCCTCGACGAACTTCTGCGGGTCCTCTTCTATCCTGCGGTTGATTTCCGAAATCTCGTATGCCGGCATCAATACACCTCACTCATATCTCTCTAGGAAAGTCTTCAAATATTCCTTCGCCTCAATCTCTCTGTCAATGGCGTTTATATATTCATATGGGTACTTGGCGTTGAAAATGCGCTCGATGCGCCCGCACTTCGGCGCGACGAGCTTTGTGACCGCCCCGCCGCCGAGCGAGACAATCGTGTGCAGCTCCTCCATTATGCAGATGTTGTAAAGGCTCTCCTTGCCGGGCAGGCACCAGCCGAGGTTTTCAAAGTTCCCCGCCGTGAACTTCTGCCGGTAGAGGTAGTAGGGCCTGTAGCCCGCCTCGCGCAGGAGCCTCTGGCTCGTCTCGAGCATCTCCGTCACGTCCTCCTCCGAGGGCAGAAAGCCCCTCTCCGTGAGCTTCGAGCCCTTCTTGAGCGCGAGGGTGTGCACCGTGACGTTCTCGGGCTTTAAATTAAGCAGCCGCACAAGGCTCCTCTCGAAGCCCTGCGGCGTGTCGGTCGGCAGTCCCGCTATGAGGTCGGCGTTTATCACGTCGAAGCCGACCCGCCTTGCGATTTCAAAGGCTTTTTCGACCTGCTCGGCCGTGTGGCTCCTTCCCGCCGCGCGAAGGACATCGTCGTCCATCGTCTGGGGGTTGATGCTTATGCGCCCCGCCCCGCCCTCCTTTATCGCGCGGAGCTTTTCCTCGTCTATCGTGTCGGCGCGCCCGGCCTCGACCGTAAACTCGCGCAGCGAGGAAAAATCAAACTCCTGCCGGAGCTTGTCAATCAGCGCCTCAAGCCGGGGGGCCGTGAGCGTCGTCGGCGTACCGCCGCCGATATAAACCGAAACTATCCTGAGCCCTAATTCGCGCACAAGTTTGGCCGTTGCCTCGATTTCCTTAAACAGCGCCTCGAGGTAGGGCTCGATAAGATGGAGCGACTTCTGGACCGAGCTGCTCACGAAGGAGCAGTAGCTGCACCTTGTCGGGCAGAAGGGTATCCCGACGTAGAGCGAGATGTCGTTCCTCTCAAGCGAGTTCTGCGCCCTGATGGAGGCCTCGGCTGTCTCAATCGCGAGCGCCGCCTTTTCGGGCCAGGCGAAGTATTCCTCCCTTAAAATCCGCTCGGCCTCCCCGGGCGTGCGGCCCTCTCTTATCAGCCTCACCGGGATTTTGACCGGCCTTATGCCGGTCATCGCGCCCCAGGGGGCCTGCCTTCCCGTGGCCCTGCTCGCCGCTAAGTAATAGGCCTTCTTTATGCACTTTTGTATCTCGCGGTGGAATTTCAGCTCGTCGTTTAAATCGGGCGAGGTCCGCTCCCTCGCCTCGAAGAGCCTCCCGCCGAGCGAAACTGCGGCGCTCGCCGTGTAGACCCCGCCCTCGCTCTCAAGCGTAATGAGCGAGTAGTCCTCGCCCCCGGGCGGCTCAGGCTCGTAGCGCGGCTTTTCCTGCGGGAAGAACATCAGGAATATCTGCTCCACCGCGTATTTGTAGTCGTGCCCCTTAAGGCAGAGCTTCATTTTAAAACCAGCCTTTCCTCTGCTCAGGGCACAGACGGCGTCTTACTCCTCTATCGCCCTTTGCATGTAGTAGTTTTCGCTACGCTCGCGCGAGAGCGTCGTGCAGTCGGCGTGCCCCGGATAGACCTCGAAGTCGCCCTCAAGCTCGTAGAGCCTCTTTAGAGATTTTAGGAGCACGCGCATGCTCCCGCCCTCGAAGTCGGTCCTGCCGCAGCTGTCGCGGAACAGCGTGTCGCCGGTGAAGAGCGCGTCCTCGCACATGAGCGTGACCGAGCCGGGCGAGTGCCCCGGCGTCTCGAGGACCTTGAAGACAAGGCCGGAGACCCTTATCTCGTCGCCCTCGGCGTAGTGCTTTACGTCCGCGGGCGGCACGTACTTCATGTAACCTTCGCTCTTCTTCTCGGCGCAGTCGAGGCGGTGTATATACAAATCGGCTCCAGTCTCCTCCTTGAGCGCCGCGGCTCCGGTCGTGTGGTCAAAGTGCCCGTGCGTTAGGAATATCGCCCTGACCTTCAGCTTGTTCGCTTCGATGTAGTCGAGCACGGGGGAGGATGCGCCCGGGTCGATTACGGCGCACTCGAGGGTCTTTTCGTCGGTTACGATATAGCAGTTTGTCTGCAGATGGCCAACTACAAGCGTCTTGATATACATATTATGCCTCCATATGCTCCGCGGCCACAGCCTTAAATCTCCTTAAAGGCTGCGCCGCGGCTGCCGCTTGTCGGCGAGCGGCCCGCCGGATAGTTCGTTCGTATAATCGGTGTGTTTGCCCGCTGTCTTATGGCTCACAGCGTTTCGCTGTCCAGAATCAGCGTCACTGGGCCGTCGTTCTGGGAGTAAACCTGCATTTCCGCCCCGAAAACGCCGGTCTCGACCTCAAAGCCGAGCTCGCGGCAGCGGCTTATAAAGAGCTCGTAAAGCGGAATCGCGGTCTCGGGCCGCGCCGCCATGAGAAACTCCGGCCTGCGGCCCCTCCTGCAGTTCCCGTAGAGCGTAAACTGGGACACGACGAGGAGCTTTCCGTTAACCTCCTCGAGCCCCCGGTTCATCTTGCCGTTTTCGTCCTCAAATACCCGCAGCGAGGTGATTTTGTCGGCGAGCTTCAGCGCCTCGGCCTCGGTGTCGCCGGTCTTCACGCCCAGCAGCACTAGAAAGCCCGTGCCTATTCTGCCGTGGACCTTTCCGTCTATTTCGACGGAGGCCTCCTTTACTCTTGTGACTACAGCTCTCATAATCAAACCCCTTTAGTGGCTGCCCCTGCGGACGTCAATAACGCCCGGTATCGCGGAGAGCTTCTTCATTGCGAACTTAAGCTCGTCGCGCCCCGCAACCTCCATCGAAATCTGCGCCAGCGCCTTCCCGCCCTCTATCTCGCGCACGGCGAGGGAGCGGACCTTCGCGTTTATCGCGGCGAGCGTCGTGGCTATGTCTATCACGAGGTGGTCGCGGTCGTTGGCCGTGAGGACGAGCGAGGTCTCGTAGTTGTCCCTCACTGTCTCCGCCCAGGAGACGCGTATCCAGCGCCCGGCCTCCTCCGGCCTCATAATGGAGTTTAGATAGTTCGGGCAGTCCTGCCTGTGTATGGATACTCCGTGGCCCTTCGTTATGAAGCCTATTATCGCGTCGCCGGGGACCGGCGTGCAGCAGCGCGAGAACTTGATAAGGCAGTTTTCGACGCCCTCGACGATTATGCCGTTTGTGGCCTTCGCCTGCCTCAGCGTCTGGTCCGTGGGCTGGCTGTTTATCCTGCTGAGTATCGTCCTGTCGGGCGAGGGCTTGGCCGTCTTTATCAGCTCGTCGCGCACGCGGTTGACCGCCCTCGTCGCGGTCATGCCGCCGAAGCCTATAGCGGCGTACATGTCGTCAAGCGTGTTGAAGGACATCTTCTTCAGGATGTTCGGCAGGACCTCCTCGTTTTCGAGGGCAGACATCGGGATGTTCATGCGCCTCATCTCGGCCTCGAAGGCGGCCTTGCCGTGGAGGATGTTCTCCTCGCGCTTCTCCTTCTTGAGCCACTGCTTTATCTTGCTCTTGGCCTCGTTGCTCACGGCGATGTTCAGCCAGTCGCGGCTCGGGCCCTTCGCCGAGTTCGAGGTGATTATCTCGACCACGTCGCCGTTTTCAAGCACGGTGTCGAAGTTGGCTATGCGCCCGTTGACCTTGGCGCCGGTCATGCGGTTGCCGACCGCCGAGTGGATTTTGTAGGCAAAGTCAATCGGCGTCGCGCCCGCGGGAAGGTTAATTACGTCGCCCCTCGGCGTGAACACGAAGACCTCGTCCGAGAACATGTCTATCTTGAGGTCGTGCACGAACTCGGTCGCGTCGGTGTCCTGCTGCGCCTCGAGCAGGCTCCTTATCCAGGCGAACTTCTCCTCGTCCTTGTGCTTGTCGATGCCTTCCTTGTACTTCCAGTGCGCGGCTATTCCGTACTCGGCGGTGCGGTGCATCTCCCAGGTGCGTATCTGCACCTCGAAGGGTATGCCCTCGCTGCCGATTACCGTCGTGTGCAGGCTCTGGTACATGTTCGGCTTCGGCGTGCCGATGTAGTCCTTGAACCTTCCGAGCACCGGCTTGAACAGGTCGTGTATGTGCCCCAGCACGTTGTAGCAGTCGTTTATCGTGTCGACTATGACGCGGAAGGCGCACAGGTCGAAGACCTCGCTCAGCTCCTTGTTCTGGGTGTACATCTTCCTGTAGATGCTGTATATGTGCTTGAGCCGCCCGTAGACCTTGGCCTTGATGCCGGACTCCTCAAGACGCTCCTGTATCTTCTTCTGTATGTTCTCCATGAAGCTGTTGAGCATCTCGCGGCGGTCTTCTAGCGCGTTGGTTATCTCCTTGTAGCCGTAGGGGTCGAGGTAGTAAATCGCAAGGTCCTCAAGCTCCCACTTAATCTTCTGCATTCCGAGGCGGTGCGCGATGGGAGCGTAGATTTCCATGGTCTCGAGCGACTTTTCGCGCTGCTTTTCCGGGGTGTGGTACTCGAGCGTGCGCATATTGTGCAGCCTGTCGGCTATTTTAATCAGGACAACCCGGATGTCCTTGGCCATGGCCATGAGCATCTTGCGCAGATTCTCCATCTGCTCTTCTTCCTTGGTGGTATAGACAACGCGGGTAAGCTTCGTCACTCCGTCTACTATCGTCGCCACCGTGGGGCCGAACTTCTTCACCAGGTCCTCGTAGACTACGGGCGTGTCCTCCATTACGTCGTGCAGGAGGGCCGCGACGATGGAGTCCTCGTCCAGGCCCATCTCGGCGACAATCTCGGCCGCGGCTATGGGATGGGTTATATAGGGCGAGCCGTCCTTGCGCTTCTGGCTGCCGTGCGCCTTCTCGGCGTACTCGAAAGCGGCGCGGAGTCTCTGCAGGTTCACCGAAGGGTTGTATTCGAGGACCTTTTTCTCAAGCCGCTCGTACGCTTCCGTAACTGTTGTCATGATACCACCTCCTTTTTCCGAATAAGTAAAACGCCCTTTTCACGCTCTCAGCCTTCTCAGCAGCTTCGAGGAGTTCAAATCGGTGCGCCTTTTGCCGCTGTGGACGGCTATTTTGACGGCGGGGCCGTTCTCTATGAGCGAAATCAGCCCGAGCTCCGCGAAGATTCGCAGGCACGCGTAAATCTTCGGAACCGGCATCGAGGGCAAAAGAGCCCCGAGGCCGTACAGAATGCTGCGCAGGTCTCCGCCGAAGCAGGCGAGCTCATCCGAGAGCCCCTCTATAGTATTCCAGACATCGGCGAAATTGCGCCTGTCCGGAAGAAAGTGCCTCTTTTCCTCGCGGCTCAGCTGCGTGTCGAAGCTGTGCACAAACTCCATCTCCCTGTCCCGCTGGGCGATGAGCTTCTCCGAGGGCTTGGCCTCGCGCAGCAGGAGCTGCACGCTGCGCGCGCCCCTAAACTCGTTTACCTGCGGGAAGAAGGCCACGTCAACGCAGTCGCCCTGCTTGAGCGCAAGGTCGAAGAGCGTCTTAGCAAAGAAGACGCAGTCGAGAACGCAGCCGTTTTTCGAGAGCCTGAGCTTTAGGTGCCTGCCCCCGCTTATGGGGGTTATCTGCTCGACAATGGAGTCCCGGACGCAGAAAAGAGGCTGGGGGTTTCCGTTCCCCCAGGGCTCGAGCACCGCAAGGTCCTCGACGTTTCTTATGCTCAGGACCTTCGGGTCCTCTATCTCGAAGTTTATGTCAATCGTGGGAACTACGCCGACGTCGGTGTTCTCCAGATAGTATTGCCAAAAGCGCTTCCTGAAAGCCTCGAACTTCTCGCGCCTTATCGTGAGCCCCGCTGCGAGCGTGTGCCCGCCGAAGCCCTCGAGGTGCTCCTTCGAGGCCTCGAGCGCGGCGAAGAGGTCGAAGCCGCCGAAGCTGCGGCAGGAGCCGCGCCCGACGTTCCCGTCGAAGCAGACTATGACGGTCGGAACCAGATACCTTTCGCTAAGGCGCGAGGCGACTATGCCCGCGACGCCCTGGTGCCAGGTGTCGGAGCCGAGGATAATCGGCAGCCCCGGCGGGTACTCGGCGAGCATCGAGAGGGCCTCGGACAGAATCCCCGCCTCGAGCTGCTGCCTGTCGCGGTTTAAATCGCAAAGCTCCTTGGCGAGCATGTCCGCCCTCGGCCTGCTTTTCTCGCACAGGAGCCTGAGCGCAAGCCCGGCCTTCCCCATGCGCCCCGCGGCGTTTAGCCGCGGCGCTATCATATAGCCTATCTTGTCCGCAGCAAGCTTATGTATCTCGCCGCCCGCAGCCTCGACAAGGCTCGCAAGCCCCGCGCGCTTCCCGCTGTGCAGGACCTCCATGCCGCGGCGAATCAGCACGCGGTTTTCCTCCATCACCGGCATGACGTCGGCAAGCGTGCCCACGGCGACTAGGTCTCCGTAGGTGTTTATCAGCTTTTCGTCGTTCTCCCTGCCCTCGAGCGCCGAGAGCAGCTTGAACGCAACTCCGACTCCCGCAAGCTGCGGGAAGGGGTAGTCGCAGTCGGGGCGCTTCGGGTCGACCACGGCGGCGGCCTTAGGTATCTCGCCCGCGCACTCGTGGTGGTCCGTGATTACCACGTCCATGCCCAGCTCCCTTGCCAGCTCCACCTCTTTGACCGCGGTAATCCCGCAGTCCACCGTCACGATGAGCTTCACGCCCTTTTCCGCAAGGGTCCTGATTGCGTTTTCGTTGACTCCGTAGCCGTCGTCAAGCCTGTCCGGTATATGGGCTATGCAGGGTACGCCTTTTTCGCTCAGGTACTCGTAGAGCATGCAGGTCGCGGTGATTCCGTCGACGTCGTAGTCGCCGTAAATCGCGACTCTTTCCTTTTTTTCTATCGCAAGGCGGAGTCTTTCTGCCGCCTTATCCATGTCCTTCAGAAGAAAAGGATCAAGGAGGGATTCCGCCCCGCTCCTCAGGAAGGCCTCCGCCGCCTCGGGCTCGCACAGCCCGCGAGAGCACAGCACTCCGGCCAGCAGCGGCGTAAAGCCGTGTGCGATAAGGTTTTGCACAGCCTCCCTTGAGCAGCCGATGACATTCCATCGCTTTATTTTCATTAAACTCTTTCGCAGCCTCTCTGTTTTTTGTATTTTCCTTTCATTCTACCAAATTAGGCGGCGGATTTCAAATAGAATATTGGCGCGCAAAACGCACGGCGCTGGCGCCGGCAGGTAAAATCCCGCACGCGCGCCGAAGCCCCGTCTGCGCGCCGCGGCGCTTGAAGGCGAAAACGCGAAGGGGCGAGCCTCGCCGCTCCCCCTCCGCTTATAAGCGCTGCGCCGCGCGCAGGTTTAATTACCACGGGTTTCGCTTGTGAAGGATAATCCGTATATACGGGCCGTGGTCCACGGGGCCGACCTTGCCCGTCTCCACCGTGTACTCCGTCGCAATATCGGTAAGACAGAGCCTTACAACCGTGTCCTTGCCGCTCTCCTCTATCGTCGCTTTGCTTATGTAGGGGTTCGAGCCGCTTAGCTCACCCGCGGGGAACTCGGTGGGGAGCTTCACCTGCTCGCGCAGAGTCGGTTCAAACAGCAGCTGTCTATTCTGCTCCTTTGAAAAATCGGGTATCTCCCCGCTGCGAAGCGAGGTGTCGCGGAAGATTACGGTCATAACGCGGCTGTCCTCGTCGAAGGAGATCTCCGTCGCGGGCGGCTGCGTGGTCCCGGCGTAAAAGGCGCTAAAGCCGTCTATGTCGGCGGGAGGGCCGAACACAAACTGCGCCCCGGTCACATCCACAAGGGCGTTCGTGACGACCTCGCGGCGCCCGATGCTGCCGAACGAGCTCGGCTCCGTTATGTCCGCCCAGTAGGTTTCACGGAAAGAGTTCCCCGTCTCCTTTTCGTAGGGCAGCGGCTCGCCGTTTTCGTCAAGCTCTATTCCAGCATAGCCCAGTCTGACGCTCGGGAATCTCCTGTACCCGGCTTCGCGGTAAACCCCGTCGGTCAAAACGCGGATGGAGCCGGGCCTTATGATCTCGACTTCCCTTACGCCCTCCTCGCAGCACATGATTTTGTGCCGCACGCCGCTCTTCCCGTACACCCAGTCAAAGCGCCAAACGACCTCCCCGTCGTACCGCACCAGATAGTCGCCGTTATAGGGCGTTATGCTCTGGACGGGCATGCCCTCGCTCTCGTAGAGCGCGCGCAGCGTATCCTCGCTTATGGGCGAATCTCCGGAGGGTGCGGAGGACTGCGGGGTTTCGCCCGGCTGCCCGGGCTTCGTCGCCACGGGATTTGCCGCCTCAGTTACCGAGGGCGAGGGAGCAGAGCTCTGCGCCGGGACGGGAGATTCGTCTGTCCCCGCGCCCGCCGTTGCGGAGGGAGCAGGGGAATTGCCGCCCGTCTGTTTGGGGGGATTTGCTTCGCCGCCCGCCGCGCAGCCGCAGAGGAGCAGGAAAGCAATTAGCGCAGGGACTATTCTTTTTAGGTTTCTGTTCAGGCTCATCTCGCCGCCTCCTGTTTCTTATATTATCCGTTCGCGTACTAAACGCCATATAATAGTATATTATACATTAAATTCAAGCAGCGCGCCACAAATTCCACCGACCGAAGGGGTAAAAAAGCGCGGGAGGGAGAGTTTTATTAGCTCCCCCTCCAGAAAAATTCATATCTCAAGCCGAAGCGTCATATAATAGTATGTTGAGCGTCTTCCTTTTAGGACCTCTTCGCACCTCCCCCGAAAAACAAAAAGAGGGGCGGCTGCCCCTCTTATTTGGATTTCTCCGCGAAGCTCTTAATCTTGTCGAAGGTCTCCTGGCTTATGACGTGCTCGATTCGGCAGGCGTCCTCCGCCGCGGTCTTTTCGTCCACTCCGATTGAGACAAGCCAGCCGGTGATAACCCTGTGCCGGTCGTACATATTCTTCGCTATCGCGTAGCCCTTCTCCGTAAGCTTTATAAGGCCCATGTCGTCCATCTCGATGTAGCCGTTCTCGCGCAGCCGCTTCATGGCAATGCTGATGCTGGCCTTTGAAAACTGCAGCTCGTTTGCGATGTCTATCGAGCGGACGTTCGCGTTCTTCTGCTGCAGTATGAGAATTGTCTCGAGATAGTTCTCGGCGGATTCCTGTATTTTCATCGTCTGCACCTGCCTGTCATTTTTCTCTTATGAAGCTTTTCTTTTCAGTTTATAATATATAGAGCGCCCCCTGCCGGAAACCCCGTACCGGCTTTTCCGCCGGGCGCCGCGGCGGCAGGGCGCGTATGCGGACACGTAGGCTTTACAGGTTTATTTTACATCAAGGCATGATAATATGCAAGAAAAGCGGCGCGGAAAGCCCCTTAGCCAAAAACATATTGACAGCGGTAATAAAAATAATGTAGAATATGTTGCTATACTTGAGGTTTTTTGTTTATTTTAATTAGTTCCGACAGACTGCGGCGGCTTATGCCGCTGTTGAGTATAATTTCAGGAGGTGTACGCATGCTTCGCACATATCAGCCTAAGAAGCGTCAACGTCATAAGGTTCACGGCTTCCGCAAGAGAATGTCCACCAGGAACGGCCGCAAAGTCCTTGCACGCCGCCGCGCAAAAGGCCGCGCCAGACTCACCGTTTAAGAAAACGGGGTCGTGAACTTGAAATTTACCGAGTCGCTGAAAAAAAACCACGAATTTCTGAGGTTATACAATAAGGGAAAGAGCGCCTCTTCGCCGCTTCTCATCCTGTACTGCCGCAGGAACGGGAAGCGCATGACCCGTCTGGGTATTACGGTCGGGAAAAAGGTGGGCAAGGCTGTCGTCCGCAACAAGCTCCGGCGGCGCCTGCGCGAGTGCTACCGCATAAACGAGGATTTATTCGCCCGGGGCTGGGACATTGTAGTGGTGGCTAGAGCGAAAAGCCGCGATGCCTCCTTCGCCGAGCTGTGCTCCGATTTCCTTGCGCTCTCCTCCCGCCTGGGGCTTCTTTCCACTCCCGCGAAAGAGAGCGGCTCGTCCGTATGACAAGAACGACGAAAATACTGATAGCGCTGGTAAATTTCTACAGAAAAAGAATCTCTCCCGCAAGGCCGTCATGCTGCCGATTTTCTCCCACCTGCTCCGCCTACGCGCTGGAAGCGCTTGAGAAATACGGCGCCCTAAAGGGCTCATGGCTGGCCTTGAAGCGTATTTTGAAATGTCACCCTTTTCATAAGGGCGGCTATGATCCCGTGCCATAGAAAAAACCACAACGCACGCCGAGCGTGCAAGGGAGGCCGCAATGTCTTTAGGTTCGATAATATTAAAACCTTTCGCCTGGCTCCTGCTTACGCTTTACAACCTTGTAAACAACTACGGCTTAGCCCTCATACTGTTCTCGCTCGTTGTCAAAATCGTGCTGCTTTATTTCTCGGCTAAGAGCAAGAAGGGCACGATGAAAACCACAAGGCTCCAGCCGAAAAGAAAGGAAATTGAAAAAAAGCATGCGGGCAACAAGGCGAAGCTGAACGAAGAGCTCATGAAGCTCTACAAGGAAAACGACGTCAAGCCCATGAGCGGCTGTCTCTGGTCCCTGATACCCTTCCCCATACTTATCGGTCTTTACAGCGTCATCCGCCTGCCGCTTACGCACCTCATGGGCTTAAATCAGGCGCAGATTGACAAGGTCGCGAGCGTACTTGCCGACCTGGGCTACGAGGCTTCGAGCGGCGCCTACGCCCAGATAACGATGGCGCAGCAGGTCTTCGACAACTTCGAAAAAGTCAAGGCAGTGGTGCCCGAGGTTATAAAGCTCGACTTCTCCTTCCTCGGGCTGAACCTCGCCCAGACTCCCAGCATCAAGTTCATAACCGACCCCTCGGTGCCGTTCAGCTGGCAGACCTTCGGGCTCTTCCTCATCCCCCTGGTTTCCGCCTTCTTCGCCTGGCTCTCCAGCAAGGTCGCGATGAAGACCGGCGGCACCGTTCAGCAGGAAAACACCGCGGGCATGATGCTCATGGGCCCGATTATGTCTTTGTGGATTGGTTTCATAATGCCGGCGGGTCTCGGCATATACTGGATAGCAAATAGCGTGTTCGCGATTATCCAGGACCTCATACTCGGCTCCTACTTCAAGAAGAAGCTCGACGCCGAGGACGCCGTGCGCCTTGAGAGGCAGCGCAGGCTCGAAGAGGAGCGCGAGCGCAAGAGAGCCGAATACGAGCGCTTAAAGGCCCAGAACGCCACCACTCGCAACAAGAACACCAGCAAGAAAAAAATCCAGAGGGTTGAGCGCGCGGAGGCCGAAAAACGGCGCGCCGCGGCCAAGGGCGCCGAGCAGCCGGAGACGCCCCACGTCGACCCCGAGCGTCCCTACGCAAGAGGAAGGGCCTACGACCCCAACCGCTATCCCAGCTTTGAGACCGTCAAGCCCGAAGAGCCGAAGCTTTCGCCCGAAGAGGCGGCGGCTCTCGCCGAGGAAGAGGCAAGGCGCAGGGACGAGGAGGCCTTCGAGAAGTTCCTTGAGACCGGCGTTATAGACGAGAATCTGGTGGAGACGGAAGACGAGGCGGCGGAAGAGACCTTTGCTTCCGGGGAAACGGAAAGCGCCGGGGAGCAGGCTGAGGAGAGCGGCAATCAGCAGACAGAAGATCAAACGGATGACGGCCTCGGCGAAGAAAAACCGTCCGTCGGCGGGGACAGCGCCGGGGACCCCGACAACAAATAAGGAGTGCCCTTATGTATAAGTCGATAGAAACAACAGGAAAAACTGAAGAGGAGGCAATAAAGGCCGCGCTTTCCCTGTTGGGACTGGAGCGTGACGAAGTCTCCGTCGAGATTATCGAGCGTGCAAAGCCCGGTTTTCTCGGCATCGGTTCCACTCCGGCGAAAGTCAGAGTCTTCTACAAGGTCGAGGACGAAGCAGTCGTAAAAACGAGGGAGTTTTTGCAGGGCCTTCTCAAGAGGATGGGCTCCAACGCCAGCGTCGAGATTACGCCGAAGGAAGACAATTCGCTTTACGTAAACCTCAAGGGCGACAACCTCGGTCCCCTTATCGGCCGCCGCGGCGAAACTCTCGACGCGATACAGCATCTTACGAACTTTGTCGTAAACCGCGCGGGAGGCACCCACATCAAAATCAACATAGACGCCGAGGACTACCGCAAAAAGCGCGAACAGGCCCTCGTGGCGCTCGCAAGAAAGGTCGCCGGAAAGGTCGTAAAATACCGCAAGAATATGACGCTTGAGCCCATGAACTCTTACGAGAGACATATCATCCACAGCTCCCTGCAGAACTTTGAGGGAGTGACGACTTATTCTGTCGGAACTGAGCCTAACCGCCGTGTTGTCATAGCCTACACCAGGCCGAAGGCAGCCCGGCAGGATTTCAGATCAAAGAGATAAGGGGAGGAGCACCGCACATGGTATTTGAAAAGGTCAGGGCGATTCTCGCCGAGCAGCTCGACATCGACGAGGACAGAATTACCGAAGATACCGATATCATCGAAGATCTGGGGGCCGATTCTCTGGACGTCGTGGAACTGATGATGACCCTCGAGCAGGAGTTCGACCTCATGATATCCGACGAGAAGGTCAGCGAGTTCCGCACCGTCGGAGACGTAGTCGACTACATCGAGTCCCAAATATAAAATACTAGGACAAAACTGACATGCACCCTGCGGAGACGCTCCGCAGGGTGTTTTTTGCGCCGCGCGCTTGGCTATTGCGGCGGGGCGGGCGTTTTACCAGCTTATGATTTTCCGCAGGCCGCGCGGGTCTAAGCCCCGTCCGGCCGCCTCGGAGAGCGGGCGCATCAAGCGGCCGCGGCCATATAATCGCAGGGCGGCCCTAGCCCGGGCGGCGCCGCTACAGGCCGATTTTCCGCGGACCCGGCGAGAGCGGGCCTGAGCGCCTCCGAAGGGCGGGGATCCTTTCTATGTAAAATATAAGCGGCACACGCGGGGCGCGGTGCCGCTTTTTTCTTGCCTCGCCCATCTGTGATTTTCCTGATTTCTGTGCTATACTTGCGGAAAAGGGCGGTGCTGGAATGCGAAACTTAAAAACTGGCAGGGTGCTGTTGTTCTACATAAGGGAGCGGCTTGTTAGCCTTCTGCTGCTCGCGCTCGCGGGGCTTATCTTCGCCGCCGTTTTTTTCGCCTATTCGCTCACGCTCGAGCCGGTGCTGTACTCCGTTGTCCTCACGCTGCTGATGCTGCTTATCGCAGGCCTGCTCGATTTCCGCCGCTATCTAAAGCGCCACCGCGAGATTAGCGCTATGGCGGGGCGGATTGTCCTCGGGCTCGAGGGGCTGCCGGAGTACCACTCGCTCATCGACCGCGACTACCGCGCGCTTTTGAAGGAGCTGCAGGAGGAAAACGCGCGCCTTGTCTCCGAGGCGGACGCGGAAAGAAGCAACATGAGCGAATACTACACGCTCTGGGCGCACCAGATAAAGACGCCCATCGCGGCGATGCAGCTTCTGCTGCGCTCGGAGCAGCTTGAGAGCGCAAACGAGATTTCGCTCGAGCTCTTCAAAATCGAGCAGTACGTCGAGGCCCTGCTGCAGTACCTGAGGCTTGAGACGACGTCCTCGGACCTCCTGCTCGCCGAGTACAGGATTGAGGACATAGTCAGGCAGGCTGTGCGCAGGTACGCGAAGATGTTCATAAGACGCGGGATAGCGCTGAGGCTGCCCGAGATAAGCCTTCGCGCGGTGACGGACGAGAAATGGCTCTGCTTTGTAATCGAGCAGCTCCTGTCAAACTCCCTGAAATACACCTCGGAGGGCTATATAGCGATTTACGAGGAGGGAAGGGCGCTCGTCGTGGAGGACACGGGAACCGGAATCGCGCCGGAGGACCTGCCGCGGATATTCGAGCGCGGCTTTACGGGCTACAACGGGCGCATGGACAAGAAGTCCACCGGAATCGGGCTCTACCTCGTCGGAAGGATACTCAAAAAGCTCGGCCACTCCATCGAGGTCGAGAGCGAGCTCGGCAGGGGCACGCGGATGAAAATAATATTCGAGCGAGGCAATCTTTCAAATATGTAAGGTTTACGGGGAGAAATGTAAGCCAAAGTTATGGCAGGGCGTTTCTCCCCGCGTCTATAATAGGCGCAGAAAAACCGCTTCCCGCTAAAGGCTGCGGGAAAGCCGGATTGCCTTGGAGGAAGATATGACACTGCTTGAAGTAAGAAACCTAAAGAAAGTCTACACAACGCGCTTCGGCGGGGCCAAGGTCCAGGCGCTCGCGAACGTGAGCTTCTCCGTCGAGGAGGGCGAGTACGTCGCCATCATGGGCGAGTCGGGCAGCGGCAAGACGACGCTGCTCAACATAATCGCCTCGCTCGACAAGCCGACAAGCGGCGAGGTTCTGCTGCGCGGGGTGAACATTCACGGCATAAAGGAGAGCCAGCTTGCCGAGTTCCGGCGCGACAACCTCGGCTTCGTGTTCCAGGACTTCAATCTTCTCGACACCTTCTCGGTAAGGGACAACATCTTCCTGCCTCTCGTGCTCGCGGGCAGGCCCTACAGGGAGATGGAGGCAAGGCTAAAGCCCCTCGCCGAAAAGCTCGAGATAAGCGACATCCTCAACAAATTCCCCTACGAGATTTCCGGCGGGCAGAAGCAGCGCACCGCGGTCGCAAGGGCGCTCATAACAAAGCCGCAAATCGTGCTCGCGGACGAGCCGACAGGCGCGCTCGACTCGAAGTCCACAGACCAGCTTCTTAGAATGTTCTCCGAGATTAACCGCGAGGGCCAGACTATACTCATGGTCACCCACAGCCTGAAGGCGGCCAGCCACGCCGGCAGGGTCCTCTTTATAAAGGACGGCGAGGTCTACCACCAGATTTACCGCGGCGCGATGAGCAACGAGGCGATGTACCAGAAAATCTCCGACACTCTCACGGCGCTCACGACCAGGGGGTATCAGGCTTGAAAATAAATTTCTTCCCCCAGCTTGCGCTCCTGAACCTCAGGAAAAACTCGCGCGTCTACACGCCCTACATCCTCGCCTCCATCGGAACGATAATGATGTTCTACATCCTCGGCTCGATGGCCTTCGACGAGGAGGGCTTAAGCCGCACGTACGGCGGGATACAGATGCTCGCAATCCTCAGGCTCGGACTGATTGTCGTCGGCCTCTTCTCCATTATCTTCCTGCTCTACACAAACAGCTTCCTTATAAAGCGGCGCAAAAAGGAGCTGGGCCTTTACAACATACTCGGCCTCGGGAAAAGGCACCTTGCGAAAATGATGTTCTTCGAAACGCTCTACGTCGCGCTCATCTCGATTATAGCCGGCCTTCTGCTCGGCATGCTGCTGAGCAAGCTCATGTTCGCGCTGCTGCTCAGAATTGTCAGCTTTCCGGTGCCGCTCGGCTTTTCGGTAAGCTCGATTGGGATTATAGTCACGGTCCTGCTTTTCGGCGCGATTTACTTTCTCGCCCTTTTGTCGAACCTCGTGCAGGTCGGGAAGGCAAGGCCGATAGAGCTCATGCGCGGCTCCCAGTACGGCGAGCGCGAGCCGAAAACGAAGTGGCTGCTTGCGCTCATCGGCGTTGGAACCCTCGGCTACGGCTACTACATCGCGCAGACGGTCGAGGCGCCGGGCCAGCTCATCGGAATGTTTTTCTACGCCGTCATCCTCGTCATTATCGGCACCTACTGCCTGTTTACCGCGGGCAGCATAGCGGTTTTGAAGGCGATGCGCAGAAACAAGCGCTTTTACTACCGCACGAAGAACTTCACGAGCGTCTCGGGCATGCTCTACCGCATGAAGAAAAACGCGGTGGGGCTTGCGAACATCTGCATACTCTCGACCATGGTGCTCGTGATGATTTCCACGACGGTTTCTCTCTATATCGGCATCGACGACACGGTTAATTCCATTCACCCTGCCGAAGTGCAGATGACGATGTACGGAGAGGACCCCTCGTTCATGGAGAAGATGAATAGCGCGCTCGACACGGCGCTCACAAGGACGGGGCTTAAGGAGCAAAGGCGCGTTAATTACAGGCATTTCGGGGTAAGCTTCGGCAGCTTTGCTAAGGGAAACGGCTACCGCTCGTACACCTTCCTGCCGCTTTCGCACTACAACGCCATCGAGGGCGAGAACCTCACGCTCGACGAGGGCGAGGTGATAATCTGCGGGAGTTTCGCCGGCGACAGCCTTGCGATTGAGGGCACGGATTTCAGCGCAAAGGTGAAGGAAGTACGCCCGGATTTTTCATTTGCGGACCGCTATATCGAGGGCGCCACCTGGCACGTCGTGGTAAAGGACCTCGACGAAGTCTACTCCGAGCTTTCGGCGCAGATACCCGACAATGTAGGCGATATGACCTGTATTGCCGGCTCGGAGCTCGGACAGGGCGCGGAAGCCGAGCAGATGCTCGCAGAGGAGCTCCGCGCGGCGCTTAAAGAAATCGGCCTTGCCGCGAACATTTCTCTCCGCTCGGAGGAGCGCAGCCAGCTTGTCTCGCTTTACGGGGGACTGCTCTTCCTCGGCATCTTCCTCGGCGCGCTGTTTTCGATGGCGACCGCGATGATAATCTACTACAAGCAGGTCACAGAGGGCTTCGAGGACAAGGAGCGCTTCGAGATAATGCAGAAGGTCGGCATGAGCCTCGGCGAGGTCAAAAAGACCATACGCAGGCAGATTCTCATCGTGTTCTTCCTTCCCCTCGCCGCGGCGGTTGTCCACATAGCCTTCGCCTTCAAGATAATCACAAGGATGCTAAACCGGCTCCTCATATCGAACGTAAGGCTCTTTGCGCTCTGCACGGCCGCGACGGTCCTCGGCTTTGCGCTTGTATACACGGTCGTTTTCGCGCTCACCGCAAGGTCGTACTACAAAATCGTCAGGACGCAGGCAGAGGCGGCGTAAGGCTGTCAGGAAAAAAGTATTTTAACAGCAATAAGGCGCTGCATTTTGCAGGCGCAGCGCCTCAGACTTTCTGCAAGGCTCCCATGCTCAAGGTTCCGATGGAAAACTTACTATCAACTCTGCGCCGCGGCGCAGCCGACAAAAAACATCCATTATCTCAAACGAAGTTTTGAAGTAATGGATGTTTTTGCGTTAAGCCGGAATGCAGGTTGTCGGGTTTGATTTTGCTTTCTGCCCTCAACTCCCTAATTCCCGCCTCTTTTTGCAGCTATTGGCAGATTACCCTGCAGGGTTCCGCGTTACGCCCTCCTCAGGCCAGCACCAGCGAGAGCGCGAAAACTATCGCGGCCCCTATTATAAGGCTCACCGTAGAAAAGCCGGAAACAAGGGCCTTGTCGACCCCGTGCGAGGCCGCGATGACGGCAGAGGCCGTGGCCGAGGGCATCGCAAGGGAGATGACTATAGCGATTCTCAAATCCGCGGCGGCCGGCAGCAGGAACCAGGCCGGCAGGGCGAAGAGCGCGGCGGCTATTAGGCGTATGAGCGTAATTTTTATTATAACAAGCCTGTGCTCCCTCTCCACCTTCGGCTCGAGCATGATTCCGAAAAGGAGCATCGCGAGAAAGCCGTTTCCGGCGGCGCAGATATCAGCGAAGGTGATGACCGGCGCCGGCATGGGGATTTTAAGCAGCGTCATCAGCACCACTATCAGGTAGGCGTCGAAGGAGACCGAGGAGAACAGCTTTTTTGCCGCGTACCTTGGCGATATTCTCTCCCCGTCGGCGCGCGCGGCCGCCGTGACGAAGCTCGGCCCGAACATTATCGTGGCGTTGCCTATGTCGTAAAGGCAAAGGCCCGCGACGACGGCCGGCGAAAAGACGGCGCGCGCCACGGGAATCCCGAACACGCCTATGTTCTGGGAGGGTATAAAGAGGCTGTACATAAGGGCTAGGTCCCTGTCCTTCGCCCGTCGCGCGAGGATAGCGCCGAGGGCGAGCATGAGGACATTGAAGCCGAAGCCGCAGACAAGCGGCAAGAGGTACTCTCTTGTGATTTGCACCGAGTAGAAGCTCGTTATAATCACGCAGGGCAAGGATATGTTGAAGATGATTTTCGAAATTGCATCCGAGTGCTCGGTCTTAAAAATCCCCAGCCGCTTGAGAGCGTAGCCGAGGAATACTATCAATATGTAGGAAACTACTTTTGTGTATGCACTGGTCACAAATTTTCTCCTTGTCCAAAATAAGGGGGACGGTTTTTCACCGTCCCCCTGGCTGTTTTACTTCAAAACAATACCGACGGCGTTGTCGCCGAAGAGCGCTGCGGCGTTTATCTCGTCGTAGTCGAGGTGAACAGCCGTTGCGTACTTCTCGCTTACCCTGGCCACGACCTCGTCGAAGATGAGAGCGCGCTCCCCGCCGACCTTGATTTGGATTATCTCCTTGTCCTGAATTCCGAACTCCTCCGCGTCCTGCGGGGTTATATGCAGGTGGCGCTTGGCCACTATCGCGCCCTCCTTGAGCTCAACCGTGCCCTTGGGCCCGACGAGCGTCACGGGCGCGCTGCCCGCTATGTTGCCGCTCTCGCGTATCGGCGGGTTTATGCCGAGTATGCGCGCGTCGGTGAAGGACAGCTCCACCTGGGTGAACTTGCGGCAGGGGCCGAGGATGGAAACTCCCTTGATGGTTCCCTTGGGCCCGACGACATCCACCTTCGCGGTCGAGGCGAATTCGCCCGGCTGGGAGAGATACTTTCTGACCTCGAGCTCGTAGCCTTCTCCGAAAAGCGCCTCGAGGCATTCCTTCGTGACGTGGATGTGCCGGCCTGAACCCTCAATCATTACCTGCAGCTGTTTCATAACACAGCCCTCCTGAACTTATTAAATTTATAAACATAGAGAATGTACCACTTTATCGCTAAAAGCGCAATAGTTTAGGGAAAAAAGCCAACTTTTTTGCGCAATAAAGTTCGCATTCAGGCCTTTTCCCTATTCAATGATATATCCCATGCCCTTCCTGGTCTTTATAAGCCCCCCGAGGCCGATGTCGTCGAGCTTCTTTCTGAGGCGGGTCATGTTCACCGTCAGCGTGTTGTCGTCTATGAAGCTGTCGCTCTGCCAGAGCCTCTCCATTATCCTCTCGCGCGAGACGGTCCTGCCCGCGTTTTCCATCAGCTCCTGCATTATGCGAAACTCGTTCTTCGTAAGCTCGATACGCTGCCCCTGATATGTAAGCGAGGCGTCGCCGAGATTAAGGACAATCCCCGCGTACTCCATCACGTTCATCTGCCCGTGGTACGAATATGTGCGGCGCAAAACCGCCTGAATCTTCGCGGTGACGACGGCAAGGTCGAAGGGCTTGCAGATAAAATCGTCGCCGCCCATGTTCATCGCCATGACTATGTTCATATTGTCCGAGGCCGAGGAAATGAATATCACGGGCACGCTCGAGATTCTGCGTATCTCGGAGCACCAGTAAAAGCCGTTGTTGTAGGGCAGCATAATGTCGAGCAGCACAAGGTCCGGTGAAAACTCCTTAAACTGCCCGACGACATCCTTGAAATCCGTGACGCACATGACCTCGAAGGCCCATTTGCCGAGGTGGTTTTTCAGCGCGGAGGCGATAATCTGGTCGTCCTCCACTATCATAATTCTGTACATCTCCATGCCCCCGTTTTGCAATTTCAAATATACCACAGCGAGGGCGGGAAAGCCAATAAGGCAGGCAAATTTTGCGCTTTTTCTCTTTTGGTTACTCTTCTGTACGAGCAGAAAAGTAACATATAGCGTAAGCCTAAACATTTTTAAAACCTCAGGCCTATCTGCAATTATCCTTTTCCTTCAGCCAAAAACGGTTAAATGGAAACAAATATACACCCTTTCCTTGACAAAACACGAATAACATGATATTATTTGCGCACAAAAAGGGGTGCTGGGTGCAAGCCCGGCTGAGATGGCGCCTAAGGCGGCGCTGAACCCTTGAACCTGATCCGGGTAATGCCGGCGTAGGAAGACATATGGGTCTTTTGTTCCGCATTGCATTACTCCGGTAAGCGTGCGGATTTTTTATTTCCCGCACGGTTACATAAAAAAGGAGGAAAGCATTTATGTCAACAATCGCTATGAAGAAAGACGGCCTTCGCACGCTTGCCGAAGGCGCAATCATGGTCGCCGTCGCCTTTGTCCTGAGCTTTGTGGAGATACCCGTGGGCCTGTACGGCGGCTCGGTGGAGTTCGTCATGATACCGCTCATAGTCTACGCAAGGCGCAGGGGAGCCGCCTGGGGCATGGGCGCGGGCTTTGTCTACGGGACAATCAAGTACTTCTCCACCGGCTGGGCGGTCAACTGGCTGTCCATACTTCTCGACTACTCGATTGCGTACATGGCGGTCGGGCTCGCGGGTCTGCCGAAGGGCAAAAGGGGCTATATCTGGGGCACGCTTCTCGGCTGCTTTGTTAGGTTCCTCGTGCACTATATAAGCGGCATAGTGCTCTACGCCGAGTACATGCCGGACGAGTTCCTGGGCCTTACGATGACCTCCGTACCCTTCTACTCCGCGCTCTACAACGGGCTCTACATGCTCCCGAACACAATAATTGCGCTCATCATCTGCGGGATTCTGGAAAAACCGATGGAGAAACTGAAGGTTTAGCCCTCCATTTTTCAAACTTCTTTAAGCGGCGTCACGCATGCGCCGCGAAGGGGAGAGGACTTTCCTCTCCCCTTTTATATTTCAGAATTTGAAACTCCCCGCAAATCCAAGCAGCGCCGCTCCTTTAGACCAGACGGACCGACGGCGCGGCATTTACGCCGTTCTTAACGCGCCTTCTTGGGGGAGTTCCAAGAGGGGGAACCGCAGTTTCCCCCCTTTCTTGGCCGCTTTAAGGCAAGGGACCCGTCGCAGACGGGACGCCGCTAATGCGGCTTAAGGCCTAAGCGACATGCGCGTGCCGACCGCAAGTTAAAATATTAAGGATTCCCATCGCAATATATTGCGATGGTATATTCATAAGGGGAGAGGGAAATTCGAAATCCCTCTCCCCTTATGCGTATCTTTTGGTTGCTTTTCTATACGAGCAGAAAAGTAACATAATCAAAAACCCCTATAAAACAAGGGAGCACTCCCACATCCGGGGTGCTCCCTGAAAACTATCTTACAAATTCCAGAACCACTGGTCAACCAGGCGAAAGCCGCCGATAAGCGGCAGCTCGCGCTCCAGGCCCCGGGCGGCGTTTAATATCCCCATAATCGCAAACACAAACACCATGATGCCGAGGAGCCAGCCGAAAATCCAGAAGATGCCGTCGAGAACGGCCGAGGCCACCCAGGCGAGAAAGAGCGTAAAGCCCTGGTTTGCGTGGAAGCGCACGAAGGGCGAGTCCTTCGCCGTGAAAATCGGTATAAAGACCAGCGGGCCGAAATAGCAGAGTATGGCCATTAACTTGTTGCTCTGCACGTCCGACGGAGGGCGGTAATTGCCGCCGCCGGAGGGCCTGCCCGAAAGCCTCGCGCCGCAGGAAGAGCAGAACCGGTCGTCGTCGTGGACGACGGCGCCGCAGCGCTTGCAGAAATCCATCGCTTATTCTCCTTTATTCGGCAGAGATGATAAAGTAGTAAACGGGCTGCCCGCCCGCGACGAGCGTGATCTCGGTGCCTTCGAGCCTCTCCTGCAGCCTCGATGTAAACTTCTCCGCCTCTTCCTCCGACACGTCCGCGCCGTAAAACACGGTCACAAACTCGGGCGCAAGCTCCTTAAGCTTCTCGCCTATCCCGTCGCAGACCTCGTCGAAGCTGCGCAGGGTCGAAAGGAGCTTCCCTTCAAGAAGCGTGAGATAGTCGCCCTCTCTTATCTTCTGCCCCTCGTACTCAGAGTCCCTCGCGGCGTAGGTGACGGACAGGGTGCGCACGCTGGAGAGCGCGTTTTTCATGTTCTCCGCAAGCGTCTCCTCGTCGAGCGAGGGGTCGAACTGCATGAGAGCCGCGATGCCCTGCGGCATGCTCTTCGAGGGTATGACTATAACCTTCTTTTCGGTAAGGCCGACGCACTGCTCGGCCGCCATTATGATGTTCTTGTTGTTCGGAAGGACGAACACGACCTCCGCGGGCGTGCGGTTTATCTGCCGGAGGATGTCCTCGGTCGAGGGGTTCATGGTCTGGCCGCCGGAGATTGTGCCGTCGCAGCCGAGGTCGCGGAAAACCGCTTCCATCCCCTCGCCGGCGCAGACGGCGACAGCGCCGTACTTCTTCTCCGCCGGGGCCGGGGCCTCCTCCTTCTTCTCCTCCTGCTCGCGGCTTATCGTCTCGGTGTGCTGCTCGCGCATGTTCTCTATCTTGACCGTGAGCAGGCTGCCGTAGGTCAGCGCCTCGGTCAGAACGGCGCCGGGGGCGTTTGTATGGACATGGACCTTGATGATGTTGTCGTCGTCCACGACGACTATGCTGTCGCCGATGCCGCTGAGGAAGAAGTTGAGCAGGGCCGGGCTCTTCCTGTTCTCGCGGCTGACTATAAACTCCGTGCAGTAGGTATAGGTAATGTCGCCAGTCTTAAACTCGGCGAAGTCCGCCTTCTCCCTGACGCCGGAGGGCTCGGTCTCCGGCAGGGGCTCGCCGCGCAGCGCCGCGAGCATAGCCTCGAGGATTATGATGTAGCCCTTGCCGCCCGCGTCGATGACGCCGGCCTTCCTGAGCACGGGGTTCTTGTTGACCGTGTCGGCGAGGGCCTCCTTGCCCGCCTCGATTGCCGCAATGAGCGTGTCTTCAATGTCCGCGCCGTCCGCCGCCGCTTCTCTCGCACTCTCGGAGGCAAGCCTCGAAACCGTGAGGATTGTGCCCTCCGCCGGTTTCATAACCGCCTTGTAGGCCGCGGTAACGCCTTCAATCATGGCCTCGGCAAACTCAAGGCTGTCAGCCCTGTCCTTGCCGCGCAGATTCTTCGAAATGCCCCGGAAGAGGAGCGACAGGATGACGCCCGAGTTGCCCCGCGCGCCGCGAAGGAGCGCCGAGGCGGTGATTTCCGAGGCCTTTCCCACAGACTGTGGATTTGTCTTTCTAAGCTCCGCTGCCGCGGCGCCCATCGTAAGGCTCATGTTCGTTCCGGTGTCTCCGTCCGGCACCGGGAACACGTTCAGCTCGTTTATGGCCTGCTTATGGGTCTCGAGGGCGGACGCTGCATGGAGCACCATATCCTTAAACACGCAGCCGTCTATATACTCTCTCAAGTCTTTGTACCTCCGAAAGTGGTTTCTAATCAAGCATCATGCCGTCAATGTAGATGTCGACGGTCTTCACCTTGACGCCGGTGGCGCTCTCCACCTTGTAGCGGACCTCGCTCATAATCGATTCGCAGAGCGCAGGTATATTTATGCCGTTTTTTATAATAATATGGAGAGCGATGGAGATGTCCCCCTCCTCGCTCAGGGTGACCAAAACGCCCTTGCTCATGGACTCCCTCTTCAAAAGGTGCCACAGCCCGTCGGTCATCGAACGCATGGCCATGCCCCGCACGCCGAAGCAGTTGGTTGCCGCAAGACCCGCGAGGTTCGTAAACACGTCGTGGTCGATCGTGATGGCGCCCTTTTCGGTGAATAATTTAACCATAAGCCATTCTCCGTTCCAAATTAGTCGTGGTTGAATATTTTCCCTGTTTTTATTCGTCTAAACATTGTAATACATTTTACTCAAAATCGCAAGAAAAATCACAGGGATGAGGAGCGGAGAAGGATTTTTCAAACTTTTTTCCTTCGGCTTGTTTTTATCAAATAACTGGTATATAATAACTTTATCCAAGATTAAGGAGGCTCTTGCTGTGAGGAAGAAAAAGAACGGGTTCTTAGCTCTGGTTCTGGCGGTGGTGTCGATAGCCGCCGTCACGGCCCTGGTCGTTACCAATATAGAAAAAATCTGCGATTTCCTGGACGCTCTCAAGAAGAAGGCCAAGGAAGCCTGCTGCTGCAACCATTTCAACGAGGATACCGCCCCGACGATTGAAAGCGATTTTGAGGATATAGAAGCCTAAAGCCGAAAAGGGCCGCCCGCGTTTGTGAGCGCGGGCGGTTTTTGTTTGCAGGCTGGCGCTGACGGCGGCAGCATGGTCCGAACCCTCGCGCAGACCGGCGTTGTCAACTGCGGGCCGCGCGGCGCGAAATAGGCTTTAAGCGCAATTCGCGGGCTGTCTTGCCCAAAGCGGCTCGCCTGCGCGGCGCTCTCGCGCGAACAGCGGGCACAAACGCGCTCTCCTTCGTGCGGGAACTTAAGCAGCTATTGCGCCGCTCCCGCGCTAAAAGCGCGGCTTATTTCAGGCAAGGCAGTCCGGCCTGCCCGGACCGGGGGCTTTTGAGCGCGGCACGGGCTTTCGGCAGCCCATATAGCATAATATGCCCCGGCGTTTTGCCCCGCGAATCTCCCGAATCGCCCGCGACCTTCTTATCCCCGCGCGAAAAAGGCCGCCCCGCGCGGCAGGCATCTCCGCCGGCTCCAGCTCTTATAAAAGAGCTTCCCGAAGGCAGGAGCACAGATATAAGACAAAGCAAAACCGCGGGAGACAATTGAACTGCACCCCAATTGTTAGACAGTATGGTATACTGAATAACGATTGGGGTCACTTCACAATCCGTCCCCCGCGGGCTTTTTTTAATTGTCCGCCCCGGCAAGGACGCGCGGGGCTTATTTGAGCATCTTAATTGAGAACAACGAGAAGGTCGCCGGTATTGACAGCCGCGCCCGGTTTGACCGCAACCTGCGCGACTGTGCCGTCGCAGGGGGCCACTATCTCGTTTTCCATCTTCATGGCCTCGAGCACCAGCAGCACCTGGCCTGCCTTGACCCTTGTTCCGACGTCGGCCTTTATGTTCAGCACGGTGCCGGGCAGCGGGGCGAGGACCTTCTCCCCTCCGGCGGCGGTAGCCGCGGGAGCGGGAGCCGGAGCGGGAGCCGCGGCCGGCGCAGGAGCCGGAGCGGGCTTCGGCGCCGGTGCGGGAGCGGCAGGAGCGGCAGCGGGAGCCTGAGCCTGCGGCTGCGCTGGAGCGGATACGGAGGCGGCGACGGCGTCATATTCGTTCTCGAGTATCGCCGTACCGCGTTCGACTACGACCTCATATATCTTACCGTTAAGCGTTACCCTGTACTTCATACCAATCACCGTCCCCCTACTTCGCGGGGCCTTTCTCTTTGATGGAAATAAATCTAAGTTCGTTGAGCGGGACCTTCAACTCGTCCGCCACTATCGCCATAATCATGGCCGCCGTCTTTGGCGGCACGGTGGTTATATCTACGGACCCGGCCGAGCCTCTCGCCGGTCCGTTGCTTCTGGCGCTGCTCGTTTCGGGGCTCGCCGCATAGCTTATCTGGCGGCTGCGGCCGACCAGGGCCTGCGTCACGCGGGGCCTCAGCGCCCGGGGCGTGCCGCCGGCGGTGAGATCGACATTGTACGGAACGCTTCTTTCTGCTGACACGGCGCTTCCCCCTTACTCGACAGCCTCGATGGTGTATTTGACGATGTTCTGCATTCTCTTCTCGCGCTCTGTAAAGAACTTCTCGGCGACCTGCGGGAAGGCGATGTAGCTCAGCACGTCCTCGTCGCAGGTGGCGCGCTCGCCGAGCATCTCCTTCGTCTTCTCAAACTCGGGCTCGAGCAGGTCGGCCGGGCGGCACTCGATGGGCTTTTCGTCGCCGAGTATCTTCTTCACAAGCTCGGGGCTGATTTCGCCCGGTGCCCTGCCGTACTCGCCCCTGACATAGGCCTTGAGCTCCTTGCCGACGCTCTTGTAGCGCTCGCCGAGCAGGACGTTCGTCGTGGCCTGCACGCCGACTATCTGGCTCATCGGGGTTACGAGCGGAGGATAGCCGAGGTCCTCCCTGACCTTCGGGGTCTCCTCGAGCACCTCGGGCAGCCTGTCGACGGCGTTCTGCGCCTTGAGCTGCGAGATGAGGTTGGAGAGCATGCCGCCGGGTATCTTGTACTCGAGAGCCTCGGTTGCCGTGGTGAGGACCGTCGGGTCGAGAAGGCCCGAAGCGACGCACTCGTTGAAGAAGGGCTTGAAGTGGTCGTTCACCTGCTTCAAAATCTCGGGCTTTAGGTCTATCTCGTAGCCCATCTGGCTCAGGGCGTAGTAGAGAGTCTCGGTCGCGGGCTGGGATGTGCCGCCGGAGAATATCGAAGTCGCGGTGTCGATGACGTCCGCGCCGGCCTCTATGCCCTTGAGATAGGTCATGAAGGCAAGGCCGGTGGTGCAGTGCGTGTGCAGGACGACCGGCAGGTCCACCTTGTCCTTAATCGCGCTGACAAGGTCGTAGGCCTCCTGCGGGCTCATTACGCCGGCCATGTCCTTAATGCATATCGATTTAACGCCCATCTCCGTCATTTCCCTGGCGAGCGAGGCGAATTTTTCAAGCGTATGGACCGGGCTTGTGGTGTAGGAAATCGCGCCGGAGGCGTGGGCGCCCCACTTGATAGTTTCCTCGACGGCGACCTTTATATTCCTTGTGTCGTTGAGCGCGTCGAAAATTCTGATGATGTCTATGCCGTTTTTAATCGACAGCTCGACGAACTTGCGCACGACGTCGTCCGGGTAGTGCTTGTAACCCAGAAGGTTCTGCCCGCGCAGAAGCATCTGGAGCTTTGTGTTCGGCATCTTTTCCCTGATGCGGCGGAGTCTCTCCCAGGGGTCCTCGCTCAGATAGCGGAGACAGGAGTCGAAGGTGGCCCCGCCCCAGCATTCGACTGAATAGTAGCCGGCCTTGTCCATCGTCTCAAGAATGGGCTCAAAAACGCTCATCGGCATCCTTGTGGCGATGAGCGACTGGTTTGCGTCACGCAAAACTGTCTCTGTAAAATAGACTTTTCTGTTTGGCATACTTGGGCATCCCTCCGGTTATAGTTCGATCCTGAAAACACATTATAATGCGCATATTTTATATTATACAAGGTGCGAAGTCAAGATATGGCGCTTTCTGACATCTAAAAAAAAGACCTATTTTGCAATTATAAATTTCAGTCTTGCAATTGCCCGCCGCGCGGCCTTTCGCGGCCTTTTTGTCTCTTTCCGCTTTTCTCTTTGTTTTTCCGCCAAATCGGGCCGGGCTTTTCCCGCCCCGCCCCGTTTTCGCCGGCGAGGCGCGCAGAAAAAATGCAATAAAATGTCGCCCGTCCTTCATATAGCATACGAAATGATGGGCGGGCGACACTGCTTGCGCCCGCGCAATTTCATGCTTTTACCAGGCCTCTACAGCGGCTGCTTCTGAATTTTGGCAAAGCGGCGCGGGTACTTCTCGGGCGTGCTTTTCACCTTTCTTATGCAGACGATGCGGTGAGAAGCGCCCATAATCTCGTAGTCGAACTGCCCGGCCATCTCGCCGCCGAGCAGCTTAACGGCGTTTGCCGCCTCTTTTATCTCCTCTTCGTTGGAAGCGGTCTTCATCGCGAAAAAGCTGCCGCCGACCTTGACGAAGGGAAGGCAGAGCTCCGCCAGGACGTTCAGCCTTGCGACCGCGCGCGAGACCGCGATGTCGTATTTTTCGCGCCGCTCGGGCAGCCTCGAGAGCTCCTCGGCGCGGCCGAACACAGCCTCGGCGCCGCTTAGCCCGAGAACTTCGCAGACCTTCCGCAGAAACTGGACCTTTTTCTCGGTGCTGTCGAGGGCGGTGAGGCAAATCGAGGGCTCCGCTATCTTCATCGGGAGGCCGGGGAAGCCCGCTCCGCTGCCGACGTCGACAACCCGCGCGCCCTTTACGATATCCCCCGCCGCGGCGAGCACCGCTAGGCTGTCAATAAAATGCCGCTCGGCAATCTCCCGCTCACCCGTCACCGCGGTGAGGTTTATCTTCCGGTTTTCCTCCTCAAGAATGCGGGCGTAGTTCTCAAACTGACCGAGCGCAGAGTCCTCAAGCGCAAGGCCGAGCCTCTTTGCGCCGGAGAGAAGTATCTCACGCATAAGCTACCTTATCTTCTCCTTCAGAAGGTCGCGAATCTCCGCCAGCAGCTTCTCCTCCGCGCTGGGCTCGGGCGGCGCGGGCGGCGCCTCGGGCTCCTCCCGCTTGTTCCTGTCCTTTATCCTGTTTACAGCCTTGACCATGAGGAAGACGACGAAGGCGATGATAATGAAATCGATGACCGCTCCGATTAGAAGCCCGATGTTCATGTAGTTCTCCTCGCCCCTGCCGTAGAAGTCCGGCAGCCTGATTCTGAGCGAGGAGAAGTCGACCCCGCCGAGGAACATCCCGATAAAGGGCATCAGCACGTCGTTAACGAGCGACGAGGTTATTTTCCCGAAAGCTCCGCCGATAATAACGCCTACCGCGAGGTCCAGCACGTTCCCGCGCATCGCGAATTTCTTGAATTCCTGCATGAATTCCTTCGACTTCTTTTTTAAGCCCATGCGCTCCCCTCCTTTTTATATTTGGAAAATCTTAAAACAGAGTCCGCGACTTCTAAAAAAATGCCACAATTTCACTGGTTTCTTTTTATAATTTCAATGCCGCCCATATATTTTCTCAGCACCTCGGGCACGACGACGCTGCCGTCGGAGAGCTGGTTCTGCTCGACTATCGCGGGCAGGATTCGGCTTGTAGCGAGCCCCGAGCCGTTTAGCGTGTGCACGTACTCGGTCTTGCCGGTCGAGGCGCGCTTAAATCTGATGTTCCCGCGCCTTGCCTGGTAGTCGCGGGCGTTGGAGACCGAGGAGACCTCCTTGTAGCCGTTCATCGAGGGGATATAGATTTCAATGTCGTAGGTCCTCGCCATCGAGGCCGAGCAGTCGCCGGCAGCGAGCTTGACCGTGCGGAAGTGGAAGCCCAGGCCCTTTACGAGCGCCTCGGCCTTGCCTACAAGCTCCTCGAAGGCCGCGTCGGAGTCCTCGGGTTTTGTGTACTGCACCATCTCGACCTTGTTGAACTGGTGGCCGCGAACCATCCCGCGCTCCTCGGCGCGGTAGCTGCCCGCCTCCCTGCGGAAGCAGGGCGTGTAGGATATATACTTCCTCGGAAGCTCGTCCTCGCTGAGAATCTCGTCGCGGTGCAGGCTCACGAGCGCCGTCTCGGCGGTCGGCAGGAGGAAGCGGCGCTGCGTGCTCTCGTCGCTCTGCAGCCAGAAGACGTCCTCCTCGAACTTCGGGAACTGTCCCGCGGTGAGCCCCGCCTCGTAGCCGAGTATGTGCGGCACCAGCACGAGCTCGTAGCCGTCCTTCAGATGTGTGTCGATGAAGTAGTTCAAAAGCGCCCACTCGAGCCTTGCCCCGAGGCCCCTGTAGACCCAGAAGCCGCTGCCGGAGAGCTTGGTGCCGCGCGCGTAGTCGATGAGCCCCAAATCCGTGCAGAGGTCGACGTGGTTCTTCGGCTCGAAGTCAAACTCGGGCTTCCGGCCGAAGATGCGGACAGGCTCGTTGTTCTCCTTGCCGCCGGGCTTCAAATCCTCGTCCGGCAGGTTCGGGAGCGAGAGCATGAGGCTTCTGTACTCCTCCTCAATCTCGCGCAGCTTCGCCTCGTTCTCCTTTATTTCCTCCTTGAGCTTGTTCATCTCGGCGAAAATCGCGCTCGTGTCGGCGCCCGCCTTTTTAAGCTCGGGTATCTTCTTCGAGACCTTGTTCTGCTCCGCCTTCAGGCTCTCGGTCTTGTAAATCGCCTCGCGGCGGAGCCCGTCGAGCTCCAAAATGCGGTCAATTTCCTTCCCGCAGTCGGCCCCTTTGGCCAGAAGGCCGGCCTTGACCTTGTCGGGATTTTCTCTAATCAGTTTGATGTCCAGCATATTTAACCTCCTATTTGCCTATGGACGTGAGCATGTCTATGAGCGTCTGCAGGTCGTCGTCGCCGTAGTAGTCAATCTCCAGGCGACCCCTCTTGCGCCCGTCGACGACCTTAACGCGGCGGCCCAGGCACTCGGTGAGCTGCTTTTCAACCTCGGCAATGTAGTTTACCTCGAATTTCGAGGTTTTTTGCTTCTTGTCCTTTGTTTTTTCCGCTTCTTTCGATATTTTCGCGGCCATCGCCTCCGCCTTCCTGACGGAGAGCCCGTCCCGCACTATGAGCTTTGCAAACTCCTCCTGCCTGGCCGCGCCCTTCACCTGCAGAACCGCCCTCGCGTGCCCCGGCGTCAGCTCCCCGTTCTCAAGCAGGGACCTGACCTTTTCGGGCAGCGCGAGAAGCCGCAGCGCGTTTGCGACCGCCGAGCGCGATTTTCCGACGCGCTCCGCGACCTGCTCCTGGGTAAAGCCGTACTCCTCCATCAGAGTCCGGTAGCCCTCGGCCTCCTCCATCGGGTTTAGGTCCGTGCGCTGCAGGTTCTCGACAAGGGCAAGCTCCATCGCCTTCCTGTCGTCGGCCTCTATTATCCGCACCGGCACCTCCTTCAGGCCCGCCATGCGCGCGGCGCGCCAGCGGCGCTCGCCCGCGATAATCTGGTAATAGCCGCTTGGGAGCTTTCTCACCGTCAGCGGCTGCAGTATTCCGTGTTCGGCTATCGAATCGGCAAGCTCCCTGAGCGAAACCTCGTCGAACTGCTTTCTCGGCTGGTTCGGCGATGTTTCGACCTTGGATATGGGCAGATACACGAAGTCAGCCGAGCCCTCGTCGAGCGCCGCGTCTCCCAGCAGTGCGCCCAGCCCGGCGCCAAGCCCTTTTTCAGCCATCTTCCGCCCTCCTAATTGTTTTTGACGAGCTCTTCAGCGAGCTCTATGTAGGCCCTCGAGCCGCGCGAGCTCCGGTCGTACACCACCGCGGGCTTTCCGTGGCTCGGCGCCTCGGAAAGGCGCACGTTGCGCGGTATAACCGTCCTGAAAACCTTGGCCTTGAAGTACTTCTTGACCTCCTCCGCTACCTGGAGCGAGAGGTTCGTCCGCCCGTCGTACATCGTGAGCAGCACGCCCTCTATCTCGAGCGCGGGATTAAGCCTCTTTTTTATTATCCTCAGCGTGGTAAGAAGGTCGCTCAGCCCCTCGAGCGCGAAATACTCGCACTGCACCGGCACGAGCAGGGAGTCCGCCGCGCACAGCCCGTTGAGCGTCAGAAGCTCCAGCGAGGGCGGGCAGTCGATTATGATGTAGTCGTACTGCTCCCGAAGCGGGCTTATCGCCTTCTGCAGCCTGTACTCGCGCTCGGGGACGCCGACAAGCTCGACGCTCGCCCCGGACAGGCTCTTGTTCGAGGGCAGGACGTCGCCGTACTTCGTCTTTCTCACGGCCTTTTCGGCCTCGACCCCGTTGATTATCACGTCGTAAATCGTCGGCGAGACCGCGTTCTTGTCAAGCCCCATGCCCGAGGTGCTGTTCGCCTGCGGGTCCATGTCGCAGAGCAGGACCTTTTTGCCGCTCTCGACCAGCGCGCAGCTTAAGTTTATGCAGGTTGTGGTCTTCCCCACGCCGCCCTTTTGGTTAACAACGGCAATTATCTTTCCCATTTCTGCCTCCCGTGGCCCTGATTGCCTGCCTTTCATGGCGCTTCCATGCCTGTTCTGCGCCGAAAGGCCCGTCCTCATCCCAACCGGCGTTGGCAAAGGCTCTTTTCAAGCTCTGCCCCCTGAGCGCAGGCTGTATAAGGCTCCCGTTAATTATAACACGTACTGCGTGTTTTTCAATGTTTCACGTGAAACTTTTCCATAATTGCGGGTCACAAATTGTTTCACGTGAAACATTGCATAATCAAGCGCGCCAATGTATAATATAAAACACATTACCGCAAAGGAGTGGAAAAGATGAGCGACAGCAAAAAGAATCCCGTGATGGAAGCAATTCTGTCCCGCAGAAGCACCAGGGACTTCAAGAGAGACGTACAGCTGACCGAGGAGGAGCTGAACACCATTCTTGAGGCGGCAATCTGGGCTCCGACCGCCAGAAACACCCAGCACATACATCTTATCGTCATCCAGAAGCCCGAGGTAATCGCCAAGATAGCCGAGGGTTTCTCGAGGCACGACTTCAACGACGGCAAGATAAGGGATTTCGTCTACGGAGCGCCGACCTTCATAATGCTGACCGGCAAGAAGGACTGGAAGTACACGCACATCGACGCCGGCATCACCGTCGAGAACATGTCGCTTGCCGCCGAAAGCCTCGGGCTCGGCTCGCTTATAATCGGCTGCTGCAAGGACTACTTCGAGAGCGAGGAAGGCCGCAGGTTCGCCCTCGAGCTCGGCATGCCGGAGGACCACGTCTTCAGCATAGGTATAGCGCTCGGACATATAGCGACTCCCACCCAGCCGAAGCCGAGGCTCGGAAACCGCATCACCTACGTAAGATAATCGTATCAGAGAAGTCCGTCATATTATGTAAAACAGGGGGCTGTTTTATCAAGCCCCCTGTTTTCAGCTTAAAAAGGCCGTCACATCCTGTATCGAAATATTGTCCTGCAGCGCGAGGTTTATGCTGTAGCCGACGATTTTTGCAAGCTCCGCAATCTTTTCGTCGATATCGCGCGGGGTTACGATGAGGTTTCCGCCGACGCTCATGAACTTCTCGGGGTCGGGGTTGCCCATTCCGGCGCTCTCCATGAGGTCGGCCGCGAGCGTCGCCGCGTCGACGACGGTCGGAACGCCTATCGCTATGACCGGCACGCCGAGGGTCCTCTGGCTTATCTCGGCGCGGCTGTTCCCGACGCCGGAGCCGGGCACAATGCCGGTGTCGGCGACCTGGATTGTCGTGCAGACGCGGCTTAGGCGGCGCGAGGCCAGGGCGTCAATCACTATTACCGCCGAGGGCTTGACCTTCTCGCAGAGCGCGCGCACCATATCCGCGCTCTCGACGCCGGTGTTGGCGAGAACGCCGGCCTCGAGCGTGGACACAGGCCTGAAGTTGCCAAAATATTCCTTTACCCTCTCGACCAGGTGCCTTGTGACCATCGTGTGGCGCAGGGTGTTCGGTCCGAGGTTGTCCGGCGTTATATAGCGGTTTCCGAGGCCCACGACCAGAATCTGCTCCTTGCCGCTGTCGTTTATAAGCTGCCGCAGCTCGGCGGACAGGGCGTAGCAGGCGTTGTTGAAGGCCTCCTCCTCGTGCTCTTCGGGCAGGGTAATCGTGATATACGTCCCCTTCGGCTTCCCGAGGGCCTGCTCCCCCCTTTCGTCGAGGATTTTCACGATTTCGACCTTGAGGCCGAAGCTCTCCTTCTCCCGCGCCTCGACCCCCTCAAGCTGCGTGGTCTCTCCGGCGCTCTCCCGCCATATCTCTCGCGCCTCGACGGCAAGGTCGGTTCTTTTCGTTATCATTTCGCACCTCCATAAGCGAAAATTCTAGCTTTATTCTCCGCTCTGCGCGGCCAAGTATTCAAAAAATATAATTTTTTGTGAAAAAATCCTTGCAATTTATTACTTCTGGTGTTAGAATAGTTATCTGCACGGATAACAAGACAGGCTTCTTTGGGGAGGTGAGTTGATTGGCGAACATCAAATCGGCGAAAAAGCGCATACTGGTTTCAAGGGCCCGGCACGCGAGGAACAAGGCCAAGAAGAGCGAGCTTAAGACCTACCTTAAAAAGTTCGAGCAGGCAGTGCTGAGCAACGACAAGGCAGCCGCCGAGGAGGCTTACAAGCAGGCCATCAAGGTTGTAGACCGCGCGGTCGCAAAGGGCATTTTGCATAAAAACAACGCAGCTCGCAAGAAGAGCAGGCTCACCCTCAAGCTCCACGCTCTCCAAAGCTAAGAATAACTGCGAAAAAGCAAGGCGGAGATTAAATCTCCGCCTTTATTTTGTGTATGAGCCAAGGCACGGGGATATATAACAGGCGCGGCGCGGCGGCACGCCCTTCGGATTTAAGCGAAATCCGCTGCCGCCGGAGGGGGCAAAGCTGTGCTCCGAAGGTTATTTCAATACACTGTTCCGACAACAACGCAGCTTAAAACCGCCAGAGTCCATTGAATCACGTTTCGCCGCGGCACGCCGGACAATATTTTTTCTCCAAATTCAAAGGGGAGAGGTTTATCAAGCAGCCTCTCCCCTTGTTTTTATGCCTTTACTTGCCGGGGCAGCCGCCGGCGCGGCGGAGTTTACGCCCTGCCGCGGCTTTAGCCGAACTTCCTGCTCTCGGCGACCGCAATCTCGTCGCAGCGGTTGTTGTAGGGGTTGTCGGCGTGCCCCCTTAGCCAGACAAACTCGACCTCGTGCTCGTCCAGAAGCCTAAGGAGCCTCTCCCAGAGGTCGGGGTTCTTCGCGGGGCTCTTGTCGCCCTTTCTCCAGCCCCTCTCCCTCCAGGACCTGGCCCAGCCCTTTTCCACCGCGTCGCAGACGTATTTCGAGTCGCTGTAGAGCCTAACCCTGCAGGGCTCCTTCAGCGCCTCTAGGGCCGAGATTACGGCGATGAGCTCCATGCGGTTGTTCGTGGTCAGTTTCTCGCCGCCCGAGAGCACCTTTTCCCTCTCGCCGTACTTAAGTATGGCGGCCCAGCCGCCCGGCCCGGGGTTGCCGGAGCAGGCGCCGTCGGTGTAGATTGTGACTTCCTTTTTCGGCATGGGCTGCTCCTATATGTCGAGGTTTACGACGTATTTCGCGTTCTGCTCTATAAACTCGCGCCTCGGCTCGACCTTTTCTCCCATGAGGATTGTGAAAATCTCGTCGGCCTTGATTGCGTCCTCAAGCTCTATTCTAAGGAGCGTGCGCGTCTCGGGGTTCATCGTCGTCTCCCAGAGCTCGTGTGCGTCCATTTCGCCGAGACCCTTGTTGCGGCTTATCTCGACCTTCGCGTTCGGGTCGCCGCCCTTCATCTCCGCGGAGATTCTGTCGCGCTCGGCGTCGCTGTAGGCGTAGCGCACCGTCTTGCCGCGTGTGAGCTTGTAGAGCGGCGGCTGCGCCGCGTAGACATGGCCGTTTTCTATAAGCGGGCGCATGAAGCGGAAGAAGAAGGTCAAAAGCAGGGTCCTTATATGGCTGCCGTCGACGTCGGCGTCCGCCATGATTATAACCTTGTGGTAGCGCAGCTTACTTAGGTCGAACTCGTCGCCTATTCCGGCGCCGAGCGCCATAATCACCGGCGCGAGCTTGTCGTTTGAGTAGACCTTGTCCGCGCGGGCCTTCTCGACGTTCAGCATCTTGCCCCAGAGCGGCAGAATGGCCTGGAAGCGGCTGTCGCGCCCTTCGATTGCAGAGCCGCCCGCCGAGTCGCCCTCGACGATGAAAAGCTCGGTGAGCGCGGGGTCGCGCTCGTTGCAGTCGGCAAGCTTTCCCGGGAGCGTCGTGCCCTCGAGCACGTTCTTGCGGCGGGTTAAGTCCCTCGCCCTGCGCGCGGCCTCGCGCGCCCTCGAGGCCAGGACGGCCTTTTCGATTATCGCCTTAGCGGCCGCCGGGTTCTCCTCGAGATAGGCCCCGAGCTTCTCGGTGACCATATTGTCGACGAGAGTCCTCATCTCGCTGTTGCCGAGCTTGGTCTTGGTCTGGCCCTCGAACTGCGCCTCGGTGAGCTTGACGCTTATAACCGCGGTCAGGCCCTCGCGCACGTCCTCGCCCGAGAGCTTGTCCTCGCCCTTGAGATAGCCGTGCCGCCTGCCGTAGTCGTTCAGTACCCTCGTGAGGGCCGTCTTGAAGCCTGTCTCGTGCATGCCGCCTTCCGTCGTGTGGATGTTGTTCGCGAAGGACAGGATAATCTCGTTGTACGAGTCCGTGTACTGCATCGCTATCTCGGCTATGCTCTCGTCCTTCTGCCCGCTAAAGTAGATTACGGGCGCATGCAGCGACGTCTTGTTCTTGTTTATATGCTCGACGAAGGAGCAGATTCCGCCCTCGTAGTGCATTTCTAGGCGCTGCTCCCTGCCGGGTCGCTCGTCGGTGAGTATAATCTTAAGGCCCGCGTTCAGGAAGGCCTGCTCGCGCAGGCGCGTCTTCAATGTCTCGAAGTCGAACTCAGTCTCCTCGAATATCTCGGGGTCGGGCTTGAAGGTGACCCTCGAGCCGCGGCAGCCGGAGTCGGCAATCTGGGTCAGCGGCTGGACGACGTTCCCGCGCTCGAACTTCATCGTGTAGACGCCCTCGCCGTTGCAGACCTCGACCTCGAGCCACTCGGAGAGCGCGTTTACGACCGAGGCGCCGACGCCGTGCAGGCCGCCCGAGACCTTGTAGCCCCCGCCGCCGAACTTTCCGCCGGCGTGCAGGACCGTGAACACAACCTCGAGCGCCGTCTTGCCGGTCTGCTCCTGGATTCCCACCGGGATTCCGCGGCCGTTGTCGCGCACGGATATGACGTCGCCCTCGTGGATTGTGACCTCAATCTCGGTGCAGAAGCCTGCCAGCGCCTCGTCGATGGAGTTGTCCACAATCTCGTAGACGAGGTGGTGCAGTCCCCTCGAGGAGGTCGAGCCTATATACATGCCCGGGCGCTTCCTGACGGCCTCCAGGCCCTCGAGCACCTGTATCTGCGAGGCATCGTATCCGTTTGCGTTGTTGTTGGTTATATTTTCATCCATCGTGAATTCTCCTTTGTCGGGTTGTGCGGGGCTGTGTCCGGCGCGCTCTTTATTTCAGCGCCGGGTAAAGCTGTCCGTCCCGGCACACCGGGGCGGGCAGGGGGTGCAACGGCCTCCCTCACCCTTCCGAATCTCAAATCCCACGTTTCCGGCCGCTTCAGCCTTCCTCCGCATCCTCCGCGCTCTCTTTCTCCACTCTCGCAATCGAGATGACCCTCGCGCCCTCGGAGAGCTTCATGAGCACGACGCCCTGGGTCGCCCTGCCGTAGACGCTTATGTCGGACACCGCGGTGCGGATTATCGTGCCGTCGTCGGAGAGAATCAGGACATCGTCGCTCTCCTCGACGACCTTCGCCGCGGCGACGGGCCCCGTCTTTTCGGTGATGTTGTAGTTCTTAAGCCCGATACCGCCGCGGTTCTGCGGAGTCTTCGGAGCGTTCTCCTCCTCGCTCCCGCGCAGGTACTCCTGTATCGGCGTGCGCTTTCCGTAGCCGTTTTCGGTGACCGTGAGCAGGTCCGCGCCCTCGCGGGCTATCTCCGCGGCCACGCAGTAGTCGCCCTCGCGGAGCCTAATGCCGCGCACGCCGCCGGCGTTCCTGCCCATCGGGCGCACGTCGGTCTCGCGGAAGCAGATGGCCATGCCGTCGTGAGTCGCTATCAGTATGTTGTCGTTCCCGTCGGTCTCGTGGACGCTGATAAGCTCGTCGCCCTCGTCCAGATTAATCGCGCGTATGCCGACGTTTCTTATATTTCTGAGCTCGCTGAAGCACATGCGCTTTACGGTGCCGCCCCTCGTGACCATGACGAGGTAGCGGTCCTCCGGGAACTCGCGCAGGTGCAGCATCGCGCTGACCTTCTCGCCCTGCTCGATTGGCAGGAGGTTTACGATGTTCGTGCCCTTGGCGGTGCGCCCCGCCTCGGGTATCATGTAGCCCTTCTGCCTGTAGGCTTTTCCATAATTTGTAAAGAAGAGTATATAGTCGTGCGTCGAGGCGGTGAAAACGGTCTCGACGAAGTCCTCCTCGCGCAGGCTCTGGGCCGAAACGCCGCGCCCGCCGCGCCTCTGCGACCTGTAGGTGTTCACGGGAAGGCGCTTTATATAGCCCGCGTTCGTGAGCGTGTAGACGCATTCCTCCTCTTCTATGAGGTCCTCAATGTCAATCTCGTCCTCGAGGACCGCGATTTCGGTCCTGCGCTCGTCGCCGTACTTGTCGCGTATCTCCTCAAGCTCGCTCACGAGCACGTCGTCGAGCATCTTCGGGTTTGAAAGGAGCTCCTTGTAGTACTCGACCTTCTTTAGAAGCTCCTGGTACTCGGCCTCAATCCTGTCCCTCTCGAGGCCCTGCAGGCGCTTTAGCTGCATGTCGAGTATCGCCTGGGCCTGCACCTCGGAGAGATTAAAGCGCTGCATCAGGCGCTCCTTCGCGTCGTCGTAGCTTGTCCTGATTATCTGTATTACCTCGTCGATGTTGTCGACGGCTATCCTGAGGCCCTCCAGAAGGTGGAGCCTTTCCTCGGCCTTCTTAAGGTCGTACCTCGTGCGCCTTGTTATAACCTCGCGCTGGAAGGCGATGTATTCGTCTATAATTTCGCGCAGGCTCAGGATTTTCGGCTGCGTCTGGTTGTTCACGAGCGCGAGCAGCACGATTGCGAAGGTGACCTGCATCTGGGTCGTCGCGTAGAGGCGGTTAAGCACGACCTGGGGGTTTGCGTCGCGCTTCAGCTCAATCACTATCCTCATGCCGTCGCGGTCGGACTCGTCGCGAAGCGCCGAGATTCCTTCGAGCCTTTTCTCCTTGACCTGGTCGGCAATAGCCTCTATGAGCCGCGCCTTGTTGACCTGATAGGGGATTTCGGTCACGACGATTCTGGTCCTGCCCTGGCCGAACTCCTCTATCTCGGCCCTCGCGCGCACCTTGATTTTACCCTTTCCTGTCGCGTAGGCGGCCCGGAGGCCCGCCCTGCCCATAACTATGCCCCTGGTCGGGAAGTCGGGGCCCTTTATGTGCTCCATGAGGTCGTCAAGGTCGGCTTCGGGGTTTCTGATGACGCAGATGACCGCGTCTATGACCTCTTTTAGGTTGTGCGGAGGGATGTTCGTCGCCATGCCGACCGCGATTCCGTTCGAGCCGTTTACAAGCAGGTTCGGGAAGCGCGAGGGAAGGACGACCGGCTCCTTCTTGCGCTCGTCGAAGTTCGGGATAAAGTCGATGGTGTCCTTCTCTATGTCGCGAAGCATCTCGTTTGCGAGCTTCGCCATCCTCGCCTCGGTGTAGCGGTAGGCCGCGGCGGGGTGCCCGTCGATGGAGCCGAAGTTTCCGTGTCCTTCTATGAGCGGGTAGCGCAGCGAGAAGCTCTGCGCCATTCTGACAAGAGCGTCGTAGACCGAGGCGTCGCCGTGCGGGTGATAGCTTCCGAGCACGGCGCCGACCGTCGTGGCCGACTTGCGGAAGGGCTTGTCCGCCGTCAGCCCGTCCTCGTACATCGTGTAGAGTATGCGCCTGTGCACGGGCTTCAGGCCGTCGCGGACGTCGGGCAGGGCCCTGCCGACGATGACGCTCATCGCGTAGTCGATATATGAGCGCTGCATCTCGCGCTCAAGCGAGACGACTTCTATCTTCTGGTTCGGGTAACTGATATCGGGATTCTTGTCGTTGCGTCCCATGGTATAAAGACCACCTTTGTAGGATTATTAGCTCGTCCAGTCCGTTTTCCGGCGGGGATGGAAGGCGCCGTCCCTAAGCGGCCGCTCAAGAGGGCTAAAGGCACCCCTTCGCGCTGCTTAAACCTTACGAAAAAACGCTTATAAGTTCAAAGCTGCAGCGAGCGGCTCTCGAAGCGCTTTAGGAGCGTCTGCGGGGTTATCTGCGAAAGGTACACCCTCTGCTGCCCGCGGGAATCCACGGTCACTATGAAGGAGCGCGGCAGCTCCCCGCTTATGTCGGTCACAAGCCTGCTTTTCTCGGCTTTCCGCAGGTACTCGCGCGTTATGTGCGACTTGCTCGTGTTGTCTAGGTCGAATACGCCGACGATGTCGCTCTTTCGCACCACAACGTCCATCCCCAGATGAAGGTACATTCAAAAACCTCCTTGAATTTAGCCGCTCCGGCCCGCGGCCTTTCTTCTCATGCGCCTTAAACCCTGCGGTGGCCTTTAAGCCCGGGGGACGGGGCGCGGCCTAATAAAGCGCCGCGGTTTTTGAGGGTCTATCGGAAGCGGCGGGCGGCCGCGTTCCAGTCTGTCCGCAACAGGCGAAAAGCCGGGGTTTAACCGCTTATCTCGCCGTTTTTCATGTAAAAGAGCCTGTCGCCCATGCGCTGCATGGAGCTTTTGTCCTCGCAGCAGGTGATGAAGACCTGCCCGCCGCCTATGCGGTTGAGCACGAAGTCCTGCCGGCGCGCGTCAAGCTCGCTAAGAACGTCGTCGAGGAGCAGAACCGGGGTCTCCCCGCGGTCGAGCCTGCTTATCTCGCGCTCGGCGAGCTTCAGGGAGAGCGCCGCCGTGCGGACCTGGCCCTGCGAGGCGAAGATTCTCGCGTTTTTTCCGTCTATTTCAATATCTATGTCGTCCTTGTGCGCTCCGGTAAGACAGAGCCCGGACTCGATTTCGGCCTGCCTGTGCTCTTCCTGGTGCCTCAGAATGAGCGGAAAAAGCTCCGAGGGCTTCATCCCCCTCGGATCCTCCACGGTGCTCACGGTTTTGTATCTTAGTCTGAGCTTTTCGCCGACGCCTGAGATTTCGGCGTGCATGAGGGTGGCCTCCTCGCCGAGCCTCTCGCACCAGGACGAGCGGTAATATATGAGCTCCGACGATATTTTTGCCATTCTCAGCGAAAAATCGTCCAGGGTTTCCAGAAGCGAGGGTTTCTCGCGCCAGTCCTTAAGTATGCGCGTCTTGTGCTCGAAGAGCCTGTTGTATTCCGAAAGGGCGGCCGCGTACCTCGGGCGGAGCTGGCTTATCGCCTGGTCCATGAACCTGCGCCTCTCCGCCGCCCCTCCCCTCACTATCTCGAGGTCGTCGGGCGAAAAGAGCACGACGCCGAGGCGCTCGGGCAGCTCCAGCGCCGAGCCCTGCCTTACGCCGTTTAAAAAAATCTGCCGCCGCCTGTCCCTGTGAAGGCGTATTTCTATGTTCGTGTCGCGGTCCCTGGAGGTGACGTCCGCCTCGACTCTAGCGAAGGAACAGTCGAAGTTAATAAGGTCCCTGTCCCCGCGCACGCGGAAGGACCTTGCGCAGGAGAGAAAGAAAATCGCCTCGAGCAGATTCGTCTTCCCCTGTGCGTTGCCGCCGGTTATCACGTTTATTCCCCTGTCGAAGGAGGTCTCCAGCATCAGGAAGTTGCGAAAGCCCTCTATTGCAATACGCTCTATATGCATCGCTACATAGCCTCGACGGTGAACTTCGTATCTCCGACCTCGATTACATCGCCGGCCCGTATCTTCCTGCCGCGCTGGGTGCAGACTTCGCCGTTGACCTTCACTTTTCCTTCCTGCACTATGAGCTTCCCCTCGCCGCCGGTCTCGACAATTCCGGTATATTTCAGCAGCGAGTCGAGCTTAATATACTCGGTTTCTATCTTTACGGTCTGCATGCTTCACCGCCTTTAATCCGTCTGAACAAAATTGCTCATAAAACGCGCAAAAAGCGCCTTAAGCTTTAAAAAATCTCTTGCCTGCTTCTTCAAGTATTGACACAAAGGCTGAATTTCAAAATCTTTTCGCCGGAGTTTACTCCCCGGCCTTGAGCCTTACGGGGAGAATCATGTAGAGGAACTTGTCGCTGCCGTCGGCGGGGATAATCACGCAGGGCGAAACGCCGCTTGTGAGAAGCACCTTGAGCGTGTCGGCGGGAGCGGCCTTTAGCGCGTCGAGCATGTACCTGTTGTTAAAGCCAATCTCGAGGTCGCCCGCCGAGCCCTTGGCCTCGCACTCGTCGCTCGCCTTTCCGAGCGCGGTGACGGTCTGCATCCTCACCTTGTTGTCGCTGAAGACGCAGCGCACGGGGCTCTTCATCCTGTCGTTTATCATAAGAGAGACGCGCTCGACGCTGCTGAGGAAGCTCTTGCGGTCAATCTCTATCGTGTAGTTGGCCTTCTGCGGTATGGCCTGCCTGTAGTTTAAAAACTCGCCCTCGAGCCGCCTCGATATGAGCTCTGTCTCCCCGATTGTGAACATCACGTGCTTCGAGCCGAGCGTGATTTTCAGGGTCTCCTCCGTGTCCCCCGCGATTTTCTCGACCTCGGAGAGCGCGGCGCCGGGCACGACGAAGCTGCCGTGCTCGATTTCCGAGCTCTCTATCCTCTCCCTGCGCATGGCAAGGCGGTAGCCGTCGACCGAGACGACGGTAAGGACGTTGTCGGATATCTCAAAGAGGCTGCCGGTGTGAATCGGCCTTGTCTCGTTGTCGCTCACCGCGAAGATTGTCTCCGAGATAATCGAGCGCATAAGGTTCTGGGGAACGAGAATCGACTTCTGGTAGTCGACGGAGGGCAGCTCGGGGTAGTCCTCGGCGCTCGTACCGACGATTTCGAACACGCTCCTGCCGCAGCTTAGGGTAACGCTCATGCAGTCTCCGGTTTCAAAGGTGAGGAAGTCGTCCGGCATCCTCCTCACTATGTCTCCGAAGAGGCGGGCGTTTAGGACTATCGCTCCGGGCTCGATAACGTCTGCGGGGATTTTAGTGCGTATTCCTGTCTTAAGGTCGTAGCCCGAGATGACGACGGAGTCCACAGAGGCCTCTATTAGCAGCCCCTCGAGGGAGGGTATGGTGCTCTTTGCCGCGGTGGCGTGCGAAGCGGTATTTACGGCGCCCTGAAGAAGCGATTTTTCGCAAGAGAATTTCACGGCTGTCATCCTTTCGAAAGAGAGATTTTTTGCTGATTATTAAAGAAAGAAAGATTATTTTTTCAGCAGAAGTAGTCATAGAAAAAATTTTTGTGGAAAACCGGAGAAAAGCCGCCCGGCGCGCGCTTTTGCGCTGTGGAAGGGGATGTGGAGGAAAAATAGCCTGTCCACATGAAAATTGAGGAAAAAAGTTGTCAACACGCGTTTTTCAAGATGTCAACAGAAAACTGTGGAGAATTGTCCCGCTCTTACGAGAGTTTTTCCTGATTTTGAAGGAGAAATGAAGGATATTTGCCGCAATTTGAAAGATGCTTTCGCGCTTTTGCCGGGGTTTGTTTTGCTCTTATGCCCGCCCGGCTTTCGGGGCGGAGCAACCTCGAAAAAGCCTATCTCTTCGCGGTTATGTTCGCCTTAATGTCCTTGATTATGTCAACAAACTGCGAGGACTTCGACATCTGCTTTTCGACCTGCTGGACCGAGTTGATGACCGTCGAATGGTCCCTGCCGCCGTGGAAGGAGCCTATGTCCTTGAGCGGTATGTCGAGCATCACGCGCATGAGGTACATCGAGACCTGGCGGGCCGTGACGGTGTCCCTCGTGCGGCTCTGGCTCTTTAGGTCGTCCACGGTCACGTTGAAGTAGGAGGCGGTCTCCTGCATTATCAGCTCGGGCGTCGGCGCGAAGGTCTTCTTTATCTCGCCTATAGCCCTGTCTATGATTTCCTTTGTTATCTCGCCCTGCATGAGGTCGCGGTAGGCTATGAGCTTCTTAACTAAGCCCTCAATCTGGCGCACGTTGCTCGTCACGTTCTCGGCTATGTAGCCGTAGTTCTCCTCGGAGAGGTTCAGGCCGTACTGCGCGGCCTTGTACTTTGCAATCGCGACGCGGGTCTCGTAGTCGGGCGGCTGTATGTCGGCCAGAAGCCCGCTCTCGAAGCGGGTCCTGAGCCTGTCCTCGAGCCTCACGATGTCCATCGGCGGGCGGTCGGAGGTGAGGACTATCTGCTTGCCGGCGTCGTGCAGGGTGTTGAAGGTGTGGAAAAATTCCTCTTGCGTCTGGACCTTTCCGGCTATAAACTGTATATCGTCGACAAGGAGCAAATCGACCTGCCTGTACTTCTCGCGGAACTCGACCATCCTGTTGGTCTGAATCGCGGAGATGAGCTCGTTTGTAAAGTCCTCCCCGCGCACGTAGAGGGTCTTGAAGGCAGGCCTCTCGTTCTGCACGTAGTTGTTTATGGCGTGGAGAAGATGCGTCTTTCCGAGGCCCGACTCGCCGTATATGAAAAGCGGGTTGTAGGCCTCAGCCGGTGCCTCGGCCACGGCCCTTGCGGCCGCGTGGGCGAATTTGTTCGAAGGACCGACGATGAAGCGATCAAAGGTGAAGTTCTTGCCGTAGGAGTTGCAGTCGCGGTCGCCGGACCTGGCGGCGCAGTATTCCTGGTACTCCTTCTGGGTCAGCACGAGGACGTCGAAATCGCCCGAAAAAATCTCGCGCAAAGCTCTCCTTATCGGCTCGGCGAAGCGGCTGACAATCACGTCGTGCTTGAAGTCGGTCGGGTCGTTCACCGAACGCAGCACGAGGAGAGAGTCCCTGAGGTCCACAGCCTCACAGTCGTCAAACCAGGTGGTAATCGAGGTGGGGGTAAGCTCACGCCCGAGTATCTCAAGGACGCTGGCCCAAACGTCTGCAGCTGAGTTCATTTATCTAAGTCAGTCCTTTCCCTTGCGCGGAGAGGGAAATTTATCCTCCCTGCGCGCCGTAATATCTGTGTAAAAAGGCCGAGAAATCGGGCAAAAACGGCTTGTTCTTAACTGTTTGATTATATCAAAATTTGGGACGAAAGGCAAGGAAATTAATATCCCGGGCCCTTATTTTAAGGCCCTGCGATGCCTTTTTTCGGGGCTTTCGGGGCGAAACTCAAGCGCCCCGGGGCCCTGACTTCGGGAGGTTTTGAAATGCGGCTTTTTACAGCGGTAAACTTCGACGATTCCTTCAAGCTGAGGCTCGCCCGGCACATGGAGGAGCTGCGGAAAAACGCCCTGCGCGGCAACTTCTCGCGGGTTTCAAACCTGCACATCACGCTCGCCTTCATCGGCGAGACCGAGAGGCTGCGCGAGGCGGAGGAGGCGCTCACGGCGGTGGAGTTTGAGCCCTTCGAGATAAGCCTCGGCCGCGTGGGGCTCTTTAAAAGGCGGGGCGGCGACATCTGCTGGATTGGAGTGCGGGACGATAAGGTAATTAAGGCCCTCGCGGCTTCCGTCGCGCGGGAGCTTATATCGCGCGGCTTTGAGCTCGAGGACAGGGAGTTTAAGGCCCACCTCACGCTGGCGAGGGAAGTCACGTTCAAAAGCGGCTTCGAGCCTGCGAAATACGCCCTGCCGGAGGATTTGAGCTACCGCGTTGAGAAAATCTCGCTCATGAAGTCCGAGCGCATAAAGGGAGTCCTCACATATACCGAGCTGGCAGCCAAATTTTGCACGTAATAGTGCAAAAGAAAATAAAATTTGCGCAGAAAACACCAGGGGGTATCTTCTTTCGCGAGATACCCCCGTTTTATATCTTTTTGCCTAAGCCCCGCTTTCCCCGGGCCTGGCCTTCCCGAGCTGCGCGTTCGTGTAGAGCGAGTAGTAGTAGCCCTTCATTCCGAGCAGCTCCTCGTGCGTACCGCGCTCGATAATCTTCCCGTCGCGGACGACCAGAATCAGGTCCGCGTGCTTTATAGTCGAGAGCCTGTGCGCGATGATGAAGGAGGTCCTCCCGACTAATGTATGCGAGATGGCCTGCTGGATGAGCCGCTCGGTCTCGGTGTCTATCGAGCTTGTCGCCTCGTCGAGCACGAATATCGGCGGGTCGGCGATGACCGCTCTTGCGAAGGATATAAGCTGCTTTTCGCCGGTCGAAAGGAGTATCCCGCCCTCGCCGACGTAGGTGTCGTAGCCCTTCTCAAGCCTGTTTATCACGCTGTCGGCGGAGACGAGCCTTGCCGCGGCCTCAATCTCCTCGTCCGTCGCGTCGAGCTTGCCGTAGCGGATGTTGTCGCGGATTGTGCCGCTGAAAAGGTGCGGGGTCTGAAGCACGTAGCCGATGTGCGAGTGCAGCCAGAGCTGGCTCCTCTCGCGGTAGTCGACCCCGTCTATGAGTATCCGCCCTTCCGTCGGCTCGAAGAAGCGGCAGGCGAGGTTCACAAGCGTCGATTTCCCGGCGCCGGTCTCGCCGACAATCGCGACGTTCGTCCCCGCGGGGATTTTGAGGTTGAAGTGCTCGAGCACGTACTCGTCCCCGTCGGGGTACTTAAAGCTGACGTCACGAAATTCAATCTCGCCCCTTATGGGCTCCCAGTTCTCGCGCTTGGGATTAAAGCAGTCGCCGTACTTTTCGACCACCTCGGGCTTATCCTCAATCTCGCATTTCTGCTCCAAGAGGTTCGTCACGCGCTCGATGTTGACCTGGGTCGCTATAACCTCGGCGATGATGCCCGCCATCTGCTGTATCGGCTCGAGTATGCCGAGGGCGTAGGAGACGAAGGCCGAGAGCATTCCGAAGTCGAGCGCGCCGCCCATCACGAGGTAGCCGCCCCTTCGCAGCACGAGCGCCGCCGCAAGCGAGCTGAAGAAGGTCACGAGCGGGACGAAGAAGGCGTTGAGGCGCGTCGCGCGCAGGGTGTTCCTGTAGAGGTCCTCGGTTATATTCTCAAACTCGCGGCAGTTTAGGTCCTCTATTACGAGGGTTTTCGAGGTCTTGGCGCCGCTTATCCCCTCGTTGTAGGCGCCGACCATCCTCGAGTTTACGCTGCGGACGCGCCTGTTGACCGTGAGTATCCTTCCCTGGAATACGCCGGTGAGTATCGCGGCGATAGGCACGACCGCAATCACGAGCAGGGCGAGGCGCGCGTTTAGAATCAGCATCGCGACAAGGACGCCGAGGACGAACACCCCGCACCAGAAGATGTCGAGCAGGCTCCAGCCCACGAGGGTCGCGATTTTCGTGGTGTCGCTCATGACCCTCGCGAGGATGTAGCCTACGGGAGTCTTGTTGTAGTAGGAGAGGGGGAGCTTTTGCAGGTGCACGAAGGCCGCGCGCTTTAGGTCGCGCGAGAGGAACATCTCAATCGAGATGCAGCCGCGCGAGAGGGTGACGACCAGAAAGGCCTGGAGGGCTATCATCAGAAGGTACAAAACCGCGTAGGGGCCGAGGCCCTCGGTCGAGCGCGGCACGATGAAGTTGTTGACCGCGTAGCGCTGGAAGAGCGGGATTGCGATGTCGATAAGCGCGACTAAAATCGTGACCGCGCAGACCAGAACGAAGCGCCAGAGGAAGGGCTTCAGGAAGGGCAGGAGCTTCTTCCAGACCTTGGGGTCGAAGCGCTGCCTTGCCTCGATTTTCTCCTCAATCATATCTCGCCCTCCTCCCTTATGAGGAGGTCGGAGACCGCCTCGCTCTGCATTTCGTGGATCCGGCTGAAGATTCCGCCCTTTTCCATCAGCTCCGCGGGAGAGCCGAGCTCGGCTATCTCGCCGTTTTCGAGCACGAGCACCTTGTCGGCGTCGAGAAGCGTGTTTATGCGGTGGGAAATTATTATTATCGTCGCGCTGCCGCGCACCTCGCGAAGAGCTTTCCTGATTTTCGCGTCGGTCTCGAGGTCCACGGCGGACATCGAGTCGTCGAAGACGATAACCGGCGGCTTCATCATGAGCGTCCGCGCTATCGCGACGCGCTGCTTCTGCCCGCCCGAGAGCGTGACGCCGCGCTCGCCGACCACGGTGTCGTAGCCCTTCTGGAAGCTCATGACGCTCTCGTCGAGGGCCGCCGCTGCCGCCGCCGCGCGTATCTCCTCGAGCTTCGCGCCGGGCGCGGCTATCGAGATGTTCTCGCCTATGGTCTTGGAGAAGAGGAAGGGTTCCTGGAGCACGACGCCGACGTTGCGGCGCAGATACGAGCGCTCAATCTCGCGGATGTCGACGCCGCCTATCGTAATTCTGCCCGAGCCTTCCTCGAGGTCGTAGAGCCTGTTCAGGAGCGCCGCTATAGTGCTCTTGCCGCTGCCGGTCGCCCCGAGTATGCCGAAGGTCGTGCCGCCCTCGATGGTGAAGCTTAAGTTTTTAAGCAGGGGGGAGTCGCCGTAGGAGAAGCTCACGTTCTCAAAGACGATGTCGCCGCGCATGTCGGGCTTCTTGCCCTCGGGCTCCGGCTTTTCCTCCTCGGCGTCGAGAATCTCGCGTATTCTCGCGGTCGAGACGCTCGTCTTGCTGAAGTCCGAGAGTATGCGCCCCATCGCGCGCACGGGCCAGGCGAGCATGTGGTTGTAGGACACGAAGACAAGGAACTCCCCCAGCGTGAGCGAGCCTCTGGAGGCTAAAACCGCGCCGACAGCGATAATCGAGATGACCTGCAATCCCGTCGCGAGGTCCCCCAGCCCCCAGTAGAGCCCGAGCGTCGAGCCGAGGCGCACCCAGGAGTTTGTATACTTTTCGTTCTTCTCGTCGAAGCGGTCAAGCTCGTAGCGCTCCCGCCCGAAGGCGCGCACGACCCGCACGCCGGTGAGGTTCTCCTGCACCGCGACGGTAAGCTCGCCCTCGAGCGCGTCGCAGACCGCGAACTTCTTCTTTATCATGCTGAAAAAGAGGGCCGAGTATAGCGTCACAAGCGGGATGAACACGAGCGCGACAAGCGAGAGCGCGAGGTTCATCGAGAACATCAGAGCAAGCGAGACTGTAATCAGCAGGAAGGTGCGTATTATCTGAAGAAGCTGCGTGGATACGAAGTTGCGAACGACCTCAACGTCCGAGGTGCAGCGCTGGATTATGTCGCCGGTCTGGTTCTCGACGTGCCAGGAGTAGGGCAGCCTCTGCGTGTGCTCGAAGAGCGTGTTGCGCATGCGCTTTATCACGTTTTCTGCGAAGGTCGCGGCGCTCATCCTCGAGACGAAGGCGAAAAGGCTGTTTAAAAGCGCGCAGATTACAACCAGGGCCGCGATGAGCAAGAGGTTTTCGCGCAGGAAGCTCCGCCCGCCCGCGGCCTCAATCCAGTCCACGACGAAGCGGGGCAGAGAAAACTTCTCTGTCCCAATAACGCAGTCCACCGTAAAGCGTATAACCTGCGGCGTCAAGAACTGGAAGAACACCGCGAGGGCCGTGCATATTACGGTCAGACCCAGGTATCTCTTTACCCCGCCTGAAAAGCGGAAGATTGTCGCCAAGGTTTTTCTCATAAAAATCAGTTGTCCCCGTTGTTTATTTGGGCTTATATCGAAGCTAAGCTCCTAATTCTACCACAGAAAGCTGCAAAATACAAGGAAGACGGCGGCGCATTCAAAGGCTGAGAGCGCCTTCATAAACAATATTTGGCTCTGCGTTATTGCTTTTAATTTCTATTCAAAGTATAATAACCGCAAAGCGGTTTGTAAATTTTATATCTCTGTCCATCATTCGGCCCGGGGCTGTAAGGCCCCGGAAATACGCGCTTTTTCACGGCCTAGTAATTGCCGCTTTAGGCGGGGCTCTGCGGCCAAAAAGGCAATTTTGGCCCTGTAATGCCCTGCGTTTAAGGCAGGCAAAAAACGCTGACAATAGATAGGGCAAAGGCCGCGGCGCGGCTTTGCCGGGACTTAACTTTTACCAAAGAAGGTGGCTCTTTTTGCCGGTAAATATACTTGCCGTCGGCGACATCGCCGGAAGATGCGGGCTTGAGATGCTCTCGAGGCGGCTTCGCAGCATACAGAAGTTTGAAAACATCCGCTTTACCGTCGTGAACGGTGAAAACGCGGCGGGAATCGGCATAACGCCCCAGCAGGCGAGGGAGATTCTCTCGGCGGGGGCGGACGTGATAACGCTGGGCAACCACACCTGGGGCAGGCAGGAGATAGCCGAGACCTTGGACGAGAACCCCTATATACTGCGCCCGGCCAACTTCGCGCCGCAGACCCCGGGGCGCGGGCTCGGCCTTTACGAAACGAGCTTCGGCAAAGTCGCGGTTATAAACCTCATCGGGCGCTGCAACATGGACTTCGGGCCGGACAACCCCTTTCTTGAGGCCGACAGGCTCCTTAAGAACCTTGACGCGGGGATTGTGCTCGTCGATTTCCACGCCGAGGCGACGAGCGAGAAGCTGGCCCTGGGGAGTTACCTCGACGGGCGCGTCTCGGCCGTCTGGGGCACGCACACGCACGTGCAGACCTCCGACGCGCGCGTCCTGCCGCGCGGGACGGGCTATATTACCGACCTCGGCATGACCGGGGCGATAAACTCGGTCATAGGCGTGAAGACCGACATAAGCATCTCCTTCTTCCTCGGCAATCCTCCCCGGCGCTTCGAGGCCGCGGACGGGGAAGCGAAGCTCGAGTGCGCGGTGTTCGAAATCGACGAGAAGACGGGCAGATGCCTCGGCGTCAGGGCGCTGAGGATAACCGACTGATTAATAATCCGACGCGGGTGGGCCAAGCCGGAAGAAAGGGCGCGGGAAGCTTAAATCCCGGCCCGCCCGCGCGGAAGGCGGCGGCGCGCTTTGCGCGAGTATCCACAAAAGGGGGTGCCGATGTTGATAAAAATTCTGCACGCCGCTGATTTTCACCTGGATTCCCCCTTCGATTCGCTCTCCGGCGAGAAGGCGAGGGAGCGAAGGCGCGAGCAGCGCGAGCTTTTCCTTTCAATAAGCGAGATATGCGAGAGGGAAGGGGTCGAGGCGGTGCTGCTCCCGGGCGATTTGCTCGACAGCGAGCGGACGAGCTTCGAGACCTGCGAAATCCTTCTCGAGGTTTTCAAGTCAATAAAGGCCGAGGTGTTCATTGCCCCCGGCAACCACGACTATGTCTCGCCGGGCTCGCCCTATCTTACGCTTAAGTTCCCGAAGAACGTACATATCTTCACATCGCCCGAAATCACGAAGCTTGAGTTTCCCGAGAAGGGCTTTACGGTCTGGGGCGCGGGCTTTGCAGGCGACAGCTCCCCGCCGCTTATGACCGGCTTTCGCGCCGGGGGCGAGGGCGTGAAAATCATGGTGATGCACGGCGACGTAAAGCAGCCGCGCAGCACCTACAATCCGATAAGCGAGGCTGAGATAGCGGCTTCGGGCCTTGACTACCTTGCGCTCGGGCACGTGCACTCCTTCTCCGGGATTAGGAAGGCGGGCGGCACCTTCTACGCCTATCCCGGCTGCCCCGAGGGGCGCGGCTTCGACGAAACGGGCGAGAAGGGCGTGCTTATCGGCACTGTGGGGCAGGGCTTCTGCGATTTGAAGTTCCTGCCGCTCGGCGGGCGGAAATACGAAATACTGAACGTGGACCTTTCGGAGGCGGGCGACGCTCTGTCGGCAATCCTCCCGCACCTGCCTCGCGACAGCGGCAGGGACATATACAAGATAGTGCTCACGGGCGAGTTCGAGGGCAGTCTGGATTTGGAAAGCCTTGCGGAGAAGCTCTCGGACAGGTTCTACGCCCTCACGATAAAGGACAGGACGCGGATAAGGCGCGACATCTGGGAGAAGGCCGGGGAGGATACGCTGAGGGGCATCTTTCTCCGTAAAATGCGAAAAAAGTACGAGGAGGCCAAAACTGAAGAGGAGCGCGAGCGCATAGTGCTCGCGGTGAGATTCGGGCTCAGCGCACTGGATAACGGGGAGGAGTATGGAACATGATTATAAAGAAGCTCACAGCCACGTTTGGAACGCTTCAGAACGAGGAGCTGCGCCTCACCGGGGGCCTCAACATCGTGGAGGCCCCGAACGAGACGGGCAAGTCCACCTGGTGCGCCTTTATAAGGGCGATGCTCTACGGGATTGACACGGCAGACCGCGACAAAGCGGGCTACCTCTCCGCCAAGACGCGCTACCGGCCCTGGAGCGGCCAGCCGATGGAAGGGAAGATGGAGCTCGTCTTCGGGGGAAGGTCGATAACGCTCCAGCGCAAGCCGCTGGGGAACTACCCGATGCGCGACTTTACCGCGTTCTACACCGGCACGAGCGAGCCCGTTCCGAAGCTGACGGACAAGACGGCCGGGGAAGTCCTCACCGGGGTCTCGGAGCCGATTTTCGAGCGCTCGGCCTTCATAAGGCAGTCGGGGCTCGCGGTCAGCCAGACCGCCGAGCTTGAAAAGCGCATAGCGGCGCTCGTTTCGACCGGCGAGGAGAGCGTGTCCTACTCCGAGGTCGACTCGATTCTGCGCGAATGGCTGAGAAAGAGGAAGTACAACCAGCGCGGGCTCCTTCCCGCGGCCGAGGCCGAGGCAAGGCAGGTCAGGGATAAGCTCGAGGCTATAGAGAGGGTGAGCGGGAAGCTCGCTGAGCTCCGTCAGGAGAAGGAGCACATGGAGAGCTACCGCGACGAGTTCCTCCGCGAGAGCGAGAAGCTCGAGCGCTACGAGAAGAAAAAGGCGCGCGAGTCCTACCAGAACGCCCTGGCCGAGCTCGAGGCCGCGCAGAGGACGGTCGACGAAACGCTCTCGGAGCTTACGAAAAACGGGAAGATGCCGACAAGGGAGGAGATAGCGGAGATACGCGCCGAGCTTGAGAAGCTCGCCGCCTGCGACGCCGTCCACTCCGCCGCCTCGGTCCGGCGCGAGCAGATGAAAAAGACGCTCGAGTCGCTGAATGAGGCAAAGGGCATATACAAGTTCAACGGGATGAGCCCGGAGGAGTGCGAGGAGAAGGCAAACCGCGCCGCCGCGGAGTACCTCGCGGTCGGGGAGGCAAAGAGCGCGAAGGTCTTCGACGCGAAGGTAATAGTGTCTCTGGCCCTCGCTGTTGCAGCCGCCCTCATAGGGGCGCTCACCCCGCTCGGGACGCCCGGCTATATAGCTGCCGCGGCTCTCGCCATAGTCTGCGGCGCCTTTATACTCGCGAACATCTCGAAGCTCAGGAAGGCCGCGCAGGACGCCGAAAGGCGCGCCGGGATTCTCAAAGAGTTCGGGGTTTCCTCGGTGAGCGAGCTTATGGGCCTTGTCAGGGAGTACAAGGAAATCTGCTACAAGGAGAGCGCGGCGCTCATGTCCCTGAACTCCGCCGACGAGGAGGTCTCGAAGGCCGAGAAGGAGCTATCCGAGGTCAAGGGCGCGCTGCTTGAAAAGCTGAGGAGCCTGGACCCCTCGGCCGAGGACGTGGGCCGCGCACCGGCGCTCGTCGCGAGAGTGGAAAAGCTGCTCGACACGCTTGAGATTGCGCAGGCAAAGCGCGACGCGGCAAAGAGGCTCGCCGAGACCCTCGCAGAGGGCGTAAACGTCGACATGCTTTTGAGCGAGACCGGGGAGTATCCCGAGGACGAGACCGAGCCCAAGTACAACAGGGCCGAGATAGCCGCCTCGCTCAAGTACGCCGAAAAGCAGCTCATGGCGATAAACAGCAGCATCTCGATGGCGCAGGGCGAGCTGAAGGCCCTGGGCGACCCGGTGGTCCTGCGGACGAGGGCAGCGGAGCTCGACGAGCGGATAAAGGAGCTGAGCGCCCAGTACGACGCGATAGCCCTTGCAATCGACACTCTCTCCGAGGCGAACGCGGACATCCAGAGCCGCTTTGCACCGCTCCTTTCCGCCCGCACGGGCGAGATACTCGCCGAGCTCACGGGCGGCAGGTACGAGAGGGTCTCCTTCGACAAGAAGCTCTCGGCCGAGACAGAGAAGGCGGGCGACAGCGTTTCGAGGAGCATGCTCTATCTCTCCGAGGGCGCGACAGACCAGCTTTACCTCGCGCTCAGGCTCGCCGTCTGCGAGCTCGTGCTCCCGAAGGAGGAGCCCTGCCCGATAATACTTGACGACGCGCTCTCGAGCTTCGACGACTCGCGCATGAGGCTCGCGCTCGACTTCCTGAAGAAGGTGGGCGAGGAGCGGCAGGTCATTCTCTTCACCTGCCACAGCCGCGAGGCCAAGTACTTCGAGGGCGTACGGGACGTGAACATAGTAAAGCTGAAATAGCTGGTTAATAAGACAGGCGCCGGGGTCCTTCTTTCGGACTCCGGCGCTTTTTCATCCGGCGGCCTGCTGGCTCGGCCCCGCTCCGCCGGCTTTTCTCGATATTCGCCTGCCGCGGCTTCCCGCGCCCGCGCGGGTTTTGAAACCGGAACTTGCAGCTTAAAGGCGGACACAAGCAGAGCATCCTGTGCCCGCGTCTTGGGTATAAGGAATAAAGCAGGGGAGCGATTCTCCGCTCCCCTTAATTGCTTATCGCCTCGAGCTCGTCGAGCTCCTCGCTGTAGAGCATATAGCCGCGGCCGCCGCTCTTCTTGACCTGGTACATCGCAAGGTCCGCCTTGTTTATGAGCACGTCGGCCGTCCTCCCGTGCTCGGGATAGAGGCTTATGCCGATGCTGGCGCCCACCAGGAATCTGCGGTTCTTGAGGGTGAAGACGACGTTCATCTCCGTGACTATGGCCTGGGCGACCTTCTCGGCCTGCTCGGGGCTCTCGAGGTTTCTCAGGATTATTATGAACTCGTCGCCGCCTATCCTGCTTATGATGTCCTTTTCGCGGATAATCCCCTTTAGGCGCAGCGCAACGTTTTTAAGCACCGTGTCGCCGGCCTCGTGGCCGAACTTGTCGTTGATGCCCTTGAACTTGTCAAGGTCGATGAAGAGCACCGCGAACTTCTCGCTTTCGTCCAGAAGCAGGAGGTTTATGTCCTCCATGACCTTTTTCCTGTTGAAGATTCCGGTCAGCTCGTCGTAATAGATAAGGTGCCCGATCCTTTCCTCGGCGAGCCTGCGCTCCTTCAGCTCGTGGATAAGCCTGAGGTTTGTATTCTCCAGCTCGGAGTAGGCGTGCTCAATCTTCATGTTCGCGTCCTCGAGCTCCTTGGTCCTGATTGCGTTCTCCAGAAAGCCGATGAACCTCAGGCGCGCGACCGTAAAGCAGAGAAAGACGCCCACGACAGTGTTGATTGTATGGCTGATTGTAATTCTCGAGTCGGGGACCAGGATAAACAGGCCCGCGATAAAGGCCAGCATCGAGGGCGTGAAGATGAGCAGCGCCTCGTGGGGCGTCAGATACAGCAGGGCCGAGATTCCGAAAATCGTAATCAGGTATACGGAAATCTCCCCGTTGATGCGCAGGTCGTTGAGGCTGATAAGTACGCTCCAGTACAGGATTGCGTTTATGAACGCGCGAAAGAGGAGCCTGTTCCGCGCCGCCTTCGCGGGCGTCGCCCAGCGGCTTGAGAGCGCGAGCCAGAGGACAAGAAAGGCGAAGATGACTATGTGCAGCAGGTAGAGGTAGAGGTAGGAGACGTTTTCATCCCTGTAGGGCATGTATAACGTGAGGTCGGCCGCAAGGAGAAAAACGTTCAGCACAAGGAGAATGAGCGCAAAAATCCTGCAGAGCCTGGTGTTGTTGCGGACTCTTAGGTCCTCAAACTCGCTCTTGCGCTTCAATATATCCAGCTTTGTGAAATCCCCCAGCATACCCTAATCCCCCGCGTACAGCCCCTCACTGCTGTTCCGTATTTGTTCATTATAATACACGGAGCGCAAAGGAACAAGTGTAAAAAGGAAAAATCAGGGGGAATTATGGCGAAAAGGGCCGAAATAGAAAATGTTAAGCGGCCGCTTTTTTAGGTTTGCGCTGAAAACGCGCTGAAAACAAGGCAGGGCGCGGCGCTGCCCGCCGTACCCTGCGGTGCCGGGAGCTTATTTAACTGCCTGCCGGCGCCCGTTTGGCCGGCCGGCGGGGGACTTTTTAGGGGCCTTATTGCAGCCGCGCTGTGCTCGCGGCTTTTATGTATCACAGCCTGCAAAGCTGCGCGCCGAGCTCGTACGCGCTCTGCAAATCCTTAGGGAAAACCTCGTCGTGCACCCTGCGCTTGTGCTCCTCGCTGAAGAAGCCCATGTTGTACCTGCTGTAGTCTGATACCTGAAGCGTGTCGCAGGAGGCGAGCGTGCGCACCTCGCCGTTTAAAAGGCGGGTGCAGGTGTCCTCGTGGAACCTGAATTTCTCGCGGTAGATGTTCTCGTAGGTCTCCCTCGGCGCGTTCATAGTGTAGATAAACCCTACGCTGAGCTTCCCGTTGAAGGAGGATTTGCGGGTGTCGTAGGACAGGACGCAGAACCAGAGCCTTTCAAGCAGCGCGCGCAGATGCGCGGTCGGCTCGCCGAAGTAGACAGGGGAGCCTATCAGAAGGACGTCCGCGGCGAGGATTTTGTCGATTAGAGGGGGAAGCTCGTCATTCCAGTAGCAATGGCAGGGCTCGTTGCCCTTGCGCTTGCAGGCAAGGCAGCTCGTGCAGCCGCTGAATTTCAGGTCGTACAGGTCGATGTACTCGGTTTCCGCCCCCGCGGACTTCGCCCCCTCCAGCGCGGACTTCATAAGCTGCGCGGTGTTCCAGTTCTTTCTCGGGCTTGCGTTGATGACTATCGCTTTCATGTTAAACCCTCCGATTTTAATTCAAAGTCTGCTAATTAAAATTTATCAGATTTGCCTGAATTGTAAAGGGTTTTCCTCGCGCTTTCTGCAAGGCCCGGAAGCAGGCCAGGGCGCGGCGCATGCCGCGCGCCATGCGTTATTGCGTCTTTTCCCAGATATCGAACGCCGGGCCGCGCAGGCATCGAGGCTCCTATGTATTTTTCCGCTGTGAAACGACCTTTTTGGCGGCGTGTCAGAAAAATTAAATGTGCTAATCGCTGCGGCAGAGATTGCTTATATCGGCGTAAACAGCGCCGCGGGCGTGTTCGGATGACATGACCACAAGGTAGTCGCCCGGGATTATCACAGTGTCACCCCTGGGCAGGATATCGCTTTCCCCCCGGTGTATTCCGACTATTAAAGTCCCGCGGGGCCACCCAACCTCGCAGATGCGCTTTCCCGAAACGGGGCTTCCGAATTCGACGGGAATCTCTACAAGCCCGCAGCCCTCGCCGCTTTTTGCAGTCTCCCCGTTTTTTTCCATAATTCGGTCCAGCAGGGCCTCGTAGATTGGCGTCGTTTTCAGGACGCCGGATACAAGCAGGGCTATAAAGGAACAGGCGGCGACGGGGGTCAGGTGCACGAGGGAGCCCGTCATCTCCGCGGTCAGCAGGATGCTGGTGACGGGGGCTTTTACCGAGCTTGTCAGGGCCCCCGCCATACCGCATACGGCAAAGTCCGCTATATAGCCGGCGTCAAGCCCGAAGCGCATGGCAAAAAGCCCCACAAGGCTCCCCGAGAGCGCCCCTATGGAGAGTATCGGCAGGAATATTCCGCCCGGGACGCCGCTGCCGAAGCTGGTGCATGTAAAAAGGAACTTTACTATAAAAAGAACAAGCAGCACGGAGGCGCCGCCCCCGGCCGTTTCGGCCAGCTTAATCAGATTTGAGCCGCCGCCCAGAACCTCAGGCAGAAAAAGCCCGCAGGGCAGGGCAATCAGCAGGGCAAGGCAGGGGCGGATAAACCGCGGAAGCCTGCCGTAGGCCGTCTGAAAGGCCAGCAGGGCCTTGTTTATCAGGACGCCGACAAGGCCGGAGAAAAGACCGAGGGGCAGCAGCCAGGGATAGAGGTTTTCCGGAAGCTGCGGCGTCGCTGTAAAGCTTAAGACCGGCTTCAGCCCGAAGAAATGTTTCGAAACCACATCTGCCGTCAGGGAGGCCGCGGCTGCGGTTATGAGTATATGCCCCGAAAAGCTCCTGTGCACTTCCTCGAGAGCGAAGACGATGCCGGAGAGAGGGGCGTTGAAGGCGGCGGAGAGGCCCGCGGCCGCGCCTCCGGTTATGAGGCAGTTTTCCTCCAGCCTGTTCCTGCCCGCCTTCTCGGCCAGAGCCTGGCCCCCCGCGGCGCCTATCTGTATCGAAGGGCCCTCCCGGCCGAGCGAAAGGCCGAACAGCGACGACAAAACGCCCGCCGAAAACCTCGCGGCGAGGACCGAATACCATTTTATATTCAGACCGCGGAGAAGCTGACCCTTGACCTGAGGTATCCCGCTCCCCGTAGCCATCGGTTCCAGTTTTATAAGCCGGGCGATGAGCAGCCCGGCGGCGGCGATAAGCAGGAGCCAGGGAAGTATCATAAGCGGATGAAGTCTCAGGTAAGCGTATATTTTCAGCGCCGTATCGGTTCCGAGTTCAATGCCCATGCGATACAGGACGACCAGGAGTCCTGCAATCACCCCGGACAAAATGCCCTTGAGCACGACGCGCCATTTAATCTTATTTAAGCCGGATAATAGCTCGTATACTTCAGATTCGCCTTTGTTAGCCATCATTTCACCCAATTCCGGCCCGCGCCGCCCGCCGGATGATTTTGTTCCTTGCTGCCCGCGCGGAGCCAAAAAGTTAAGCAGGGTACGGCGAAATTCGCCGTACCCTTTATCCTGCGATATTAAATTCTCAGTTTCTCGGATACTTAATCGCCGCCTGGGCCGCCGCGAGCCTTGCAATCGGCACGCGGAAGGGCGAGCAGGAGACGTAGGTGAGGCCGGCCCTGTGGCAGAACTCGATGGAACTCGGGTCGCCGCCGTGCTCGCCGCAGATGCCGAGCTTGATGTCGGGGCGGGTCTTCTTGCCGAGCTGGACGGCCATCTCGACGAGCTTGCCGACGCCGACCTGGTCGAGCCTTGCAAAGGGGTCGTTCTCGTAAATCTTCTTCTCGTAGTATGCCTCGAGGAACTTGCCCGCGTCGTCGCGGCTGAAGCCGAAGGTCATCTGGGTCAGGTCGTTGGTGCCGAAGGAGAAGAACTCGGCCTCCTTGGCAATCTCGTCGGCCGTGAGGCAGGCTCTGGGTATCTCAATCATCGTGCCGACCTTGTACTCGAGCTTGACGTCGGAGGCGGCTATAATCTCGTCGGCGGTCTTTGTGATAATCGACTTGACGTATGCAAGCTCCTTGACCTCGCCGACAAGCGGAATCATAATCTCGGGCACGAGGTGCCAGTCGGGATGGCGCTTCTGGACGTTTATCGCGGCCTCGATTATGGCCCTCGTCTGCATAGCCGCTATCTCGGGATAGGTGACGGCGAGGCGGCAGCCGCGGTGGCCCATCATCGGGTTGAACTCGTGCAGGCCCGATATGACGGCCTTGAGCTCCGAGACTTCCATCTTCATTTCCTTCGCGAGGGCGACGATGTCTTCCTCTTCGGTCGGGAGGAACTCGTGGAGCGGCGGGTCGAGCAGGCGTATGGTCACGGGATAGCCCTGCATGGCCTCGTAGATGCCCTCAAAGTCGCTCCTCTGCATGGGCAGGAGCTTCGCGAGAGCCTTCTCGCGCTGCTCGGCGGTCTTCGAGACTATCATCTCGCGGATTGCGGGGATGCGGTCGGGCTCGAAGAACATGTGCTCGGTGCGGCAAAGGCCGATGCCCTCGGCGCCGAACTTGTAGGCGTTCGTGGCGTCTCTCGGGTTGTCCGCGTTGGTGCGGATTCCTAGCACGCGGTACTTGTCGGCCCAGGCCATGAGGCGGCCGAAGTTGCCGCTGATTGAGGCCTCGACGGTCGGGATGGCCTCGCCGTAGATGTTGCCGGTGGAGCCGTCTATGCTTATCCAGTCGCCTTCCTTAATCGTCATGCCGCCGAGGTGGAAGCACTTGTTCTCCTCGTCCATCTCAATATCGCCGCAGCCGGACACGCAGCAGGTGCCCATGCCTCTTGCGACGACGGCCGCGTGCGAGGTCATGCCTCCGCGGACCGTGAGTATGCCCTGCGAGCAGTGCATGCCCTCGATGTCCTCGGGCGAGGTCTCAAGGCGGACAAGGATGACCTTCTCGCCGCGCTTGGACCACTCGACGGCGTCCTCGGCGGTGAACACGACCCTGCCGCAGGCGGCGCCGGGCGAAGCCGCGAGGCCCTTTCCGATGGGCTTTGCGGCCTTCAGGGCCTTCTCGTCAAACTGCGGGTGCAGCAGCGAGTCAAGCTGCTTGGGCTCGACCATCAGGACGGCCTTCTTCTCGTCTATCATGCCCTCGTCGACGAGGTCGCAGGCAATCTTCAGCGCGGCCGTCGCGGTGCGCTTGCCGTTTCTCGTCTGGAGCATGTAGAGCTTGCCTTCCTCTATGGTGAACTCCATGTCCTGCATGTCCTTATAGTGGCTTTCGAGTATATTGCAGATTTCGACAAACTTTTTGTAGGCCTCGGGCATAATCTCCGCGAGCCTGTCTATCGGCTCGGGCGTGCGGATTCCGGCGACGACGTCCTCGCCCTGCGCGTTCATGAGGAACTCGCCGAAGAGCTTCTTCTCGCCCGTGGCGGGGTTTCTGGTGAAGGCGACGCCCGTGCCGGAGGTGTTGCCCATGTTGCCGAAGACCATCGTCTGGACGTTGACCGCGGTGCCCCAGTCGTGCGGGATGTCGTTCATGCGGCGGTAGTAGATTGCGCGCGGGTTGTTCCAGCTGCGGAAGACGGCCTTGACGGCGCCCATGAGCTGCACCTTCGGGTCCTGCGGGAAGTCGCTGCCGATCTTGGCCTTGTACTCGGCCTTGAACTGCTCGGCAAGGTCCTTGAGGTCCTCGGCGGTGAGCTCGGTGTCGAGCTTCACGCCGCGCTCTTCCTTCTTCTTGTCGATGAGCTCCTCGAAGTACTTCTTGCCGACCTCCATGACGACGTCGGAGTACATCTGGATGAAGCGGCGGTAGGAGTCGTAGGCGAAACGGGGGTTGCCTGTCTTCCTTGCGAAGGCCTCGACGACCTGGTCGTTCAGGCCGAGGTTGAGTATCGTGTCCATCATTCCGGGCATGGACGCTCTCGCGCCGCTGCGCACGGAGACGAGCAGCGGGTTTTCAAGGCTGCCGAACTTCTTGCCGGTGACATCTTCGAGCTTCGCGAGGTACTCCATAATCTGCTCCTGGATTTCCTCGCTGATGCGCTCTCCGTCGGCGTAGTACTTGGTGCAGGCTTCGGTGGTGATGGTGAAGCCGGGAGGCACGGGCAGGCCGAGATTCGTCATCTCGGCGAGGTTTGCGCCCTTGCCGCCGAGCAGCTCGCGCATCGAGCCGTTGCCTTCGGTGAACATGTAGACATACTTCTTGCTCATGTGAAACTTTCCTTTCTCGTAAACCCCGTGAAATTTATGGTGTCACTGCGACTTCCAGAATATTACCACAAGGCGGCGGGCAATTCAACGCTTTTGCTTTAACAAAGGGGCTTTATCTTGGATTTTTTGGATTATTTGGCCTTACTTGCCGACGCAGAAGCGGGAGAAGATTCTGTCGGTCACGTCGCTGCGGACCGTCTTTCCCAGGAGCTCGCCCAGGGCGGCGACCCCCGCCTCGGCCTCGGTAAGCACGGCGTCCGGCGTAAAGCCCACCCTCAGAGCCTCGAGCGCGGATACAATCGAAGCGTGGGCGCGGCTTATCGCCTCGGCCTGGCGCGCCGAGGTTATGATTTCGCCCGCGGTCTCCGGCCCCTCGCCCTCGAACATCTCCCGCACGATGGAGTCGAGCCTGTCGAGCCCCGTGCGGTCGAGGGCCGAGACGACGCAGACCGAGCGGAAGCTTGCGCGAATCCTCTCAAGGTCGATTTTCTGCGGAAGGTCGGCCTTGTTGACAACCGCTATCGAGCGCTTCGCGCCCCTCGCGGCCTCTATCGCCTCCATGTCCTCCCCGGTCAGCTCCTCCGAGCCGTCGAAAACCGCGATGACGAGCTCGGCCTCCCTCGCGGCCTCGAGGGCGCGCTCCACGCCGATTTTCTCGACCGCATCCTCGGTCCTGCGGATTCCGGCGGTGTCAACGAGTCGCAGCAGCACGCCGCCGAGCGTGAGCTTTTCCTCTATTGTGTCGCGCGTCGTGCCCGGAATCGGCGTGACTATGGCCCTCTCGTAGCCGAGAAGAGCGTTCAGCAAGGAGGACTTGCCCGCGTTGGGCCTGCCGACAATCGCGCTTTTCACGCCCTCGCGCAGAACCCTGCCGCGCTCGAAGCTTTTAATAAGTTTTTCCAGCTCGCCGGCGGATAATTCGAGCGTTTTCTCGAACTCCGCCTGCTTAAACGGCTCGATGTCCTCGTCCGGGTAGTCGATGACCGCGTGGAAGTGCGCCGAGATGTCGATGAGCGCGTCGTAAATCTTTGAAACCCTCTGCGAGACGCTGCCCTTCAGGTGGCAGGCCGCGTTTTTCGCGGCGGCCTCGGTCTCGGCGTCGATGAGGTCTATGACCGCCTCGGCCTGCGTCAGGTCCATCCGCCCGTTTAAAAACGCGCGTTTTGTAAACTCGCCCGGGAGGGCCTGCCTCGCCCCGGCTTCAAACAGGGTTCTGAGCGCGGCCGCGAGAACGGTCGGCGAGCCGTGGCAGTGAAATTCCGCCGTGTCCTCGCCGGTGTAGGTGTTCGGCGCGCGGCTTATCGTGGCAAGGCATACGTCCAGAACGGCGCCCTCCTTGGAGACGAGCTCGCCGTAGACGAGCCGGCGGCTTTCGTACTCGTGCAGCGGCCTTCCGCTGTAGGCCCTGAAGACGGAGGAGGCAATTTTAATCGCCTCGTCCCCGCTGAGGCGCAGCACGCCTATCGCGCTTCTGACTAAGCCCGTGGCTATTGCGGCTATGGTGTCGGACATCAGTTCACCCCCTTCGGAGCGTTGAAATACCGCCTGCCTTAAAAATAAACGGAAATGAAAACCATTTAAATATGTTACTATATTTGCCTATCAAATACAAGCGAAAAAGCCCGCCCCGTCTTTGGGCAGTTTATATAAAAAGGCAGCGGTAGATATTATTGTCAGCGCGCGCAGCCAAAATGCAAAAACCCTAAAATTATGCGGTTTCGGAGCTTCTGTCCCACCGGAGGGAAGGGTGAGCCGGGGGTTTGCCTTATCCGCCCCGTCGGCGCTCGCGGAAGGGAGGTTATCCGACCTTTGCTGACATAAAGCTATATCGCCGCCCTTGTGCCGCGCGCCCGCCCGTCGGCGCTTGCGAAGCGGGGCTTCCCGGACATGTGCTAAACTAAAGTATAAAGATGCTTAGTCGAACGCCCGCCAGCAGACGAACTCAGGCCAATGAAGCAGGGCGCGCGCCCGCTCCGGCGGCGCCTGCAGAGATGGGGTTTCTGCTATTGTGTTTACATAAAGCCTCATTTCTGTTTTTATGTCGCACACGCGCCCATCGGACGACCCGGAGCCAATGAAGCAGGGCGCGCGCCCGCTCCGGCGGCCGAGCTCGGAGCAAATGAGGCAGTGCAACGCCCGCCCACGCGGCGATTGCGGAAGGGAGGCTTTCCGGTTTTATGTTTACATAAAGCTATATTGCCGTTCTTATGTCTCATGCCCGCTGCGGCTGCCGGTGTCTAAGAAAATAGGATTTCCGCCCGGGTTAACATAAAATATTATTATATTGCACCGGCGCCGGCTTCGGTTGCTTCCCGCCGGATTTGCTTCTATGCCCGCCGGGAGATAATTTTTTCTTCTCCTTGCACGTTTGCGTGCAAAAAGAAACCCGCTTTTTCCCTTCTTTAGAAAACACTCAAGAAGGGGAGCGGGAAGATGACGAAGAAAGAGCTTTTCGTGAAAATAGCCGAGGGCGAGCTCGGGACCTCGGCCCCGAAGGGGGACGACAAGTACATAGAGTGGTACGGCGGCTTCAGTAACGACGTGCCCTGGTGCGCGATTTTCGTAAGCTGGTGCGCGCACATGGCCGGGCTGGGGGAGGACAGCGTCCCGAAGCACGCCTCCTGCACGCTCGGCAGGAACAGGTTTAAGGCCATGGGCCGCTTCCACAGCGGCGACGGCTATATACCGGAGCCGGGCGACCTCGTCTACTTCGACTGGGACGGCAGCGGCGACTGCGACCACGTCGGCATAGTAAAGAGCGCAAACTCAATCTCCTTCACGACGATAGAGGGGAACTGCGCCAACGCCGTAAGGCAGAGGATATACCTTATGAAAAACGAGCAGATTGCGGGCTTCGCCGAGGTCAGGGACGAGCCGATAGACAGGGTCGAGCTCGCGATTGAGGCGCTGAGCAGGGCGGGGGCGATAAACTCCCCGGATTACTGGCGGGAGAACTACTCGAAGCTGAGGTTCGTCGACGAGCTTCTCATAAAATTTGCCCGCTGGGTATAAAAGCCCTTGACAAGAAGGTGCGTTGTGGTTTAGAATAAACCAGCGCACGGACGATTAGCTCAGCTGGTAGAGCACCCGCTTGACGTGCGGGTGGTCACAGGTTCGAGTCCTGTATCGTCCACCAGCAGAAACCCTCAAAGCCTCAGGGCTTTGAGGGTTTTTTGTTTCTACAGGCAGGCGTTTAGCCGTATTTTTGCCTTAAGAACAGGCTGTCGGCAGCGCCTTGAATAAACTGTTCCATGCGCTGTTCGGCTTCGTCCGGGCGTCTATATGTCAGTACATCAAAAGTGAAGGCAGCAATGGCATGGACTAATAATATCGCGCTTAATGTCAACGGCCATCTTCGGACTGATTGTTGACGCGGTTGCCGAAATTATAGTTTAAGAATGTTGCAATCTATCTTTCAGTTGTATATGATTGTATATGAAATCAGAAATTACCAATTAGGTTTGAGAAGGAAAGACAATGAAGAAATTAGTAATAATATGTTTTGCTGTTTTGCTAATTGCAGCCATCTTCGCCTCTTGTGCGGATATGCCCCCGGCGGCAACCTCAGACCCGAATTCTTCAGATGGCGAGAGGAATAGTCCGTCAGTTTTGCCTAATGAAACAGATACGTCTTCCGAAGTATCAAAGCTGGTATTTGCGGAAGACGATACTACAGAAGCTATGTTTCATATAGGGATGACACGGGAAGAGGTAAAACAGTCTCTGGAAGATAATCAATTAGAGATTCAACCGAGCGTTTACGGTAGTTCGGAGGAATTCGTTCTGATGTCAAGCGGGGGATTTATCACTACTGATGGAATATCCGTAATGTATGACACCGTCACCGACCTCTTGTGTCAAGTTGCAATATTTCCAGTTTCAGAAACAGAATTATGCAGTTCATATGCAAGTCAAAAAGGCTTAAAAATAGGCGACACGGTTGAAAGACTATTAGAACTATATGGAGAACCTTACACAATATATGAAGATGACAATCCCTACAACCCATTTGTAGCCTATTACTATATCCTGCCAATTAATTTGGATGACTATTTTAATGAAATAGCAAAAGTGCCTAGAAAACCAAACCCCGATGCCTCAGATTTTTTTCTAGAAGCAGGAAAAGCGTATCTTCGGGTCAATATTTCAAAAATAGAGGGGGACAATTATAATAAAATCACTTCAATTGTATATGAAGCCTGGTAAGAACGATGCGCCGAACCCATTGTAATTAATACTAAATAACGCAACTAGCTAAAGTACAACCCTGATTTTGAAGGTTCGAGTCCTGTATCGTCCACCAGCAGAAACCCTCAAAGCCGCAGGGCTTTGAGGGTTTTTTGATTCTGTTTGCAGATGTTTAGCTTTTTTATACTTTAGGAATGTAAGTTGACGCTTTGAATAACTTCTCCGTTTGACCTGCGCTATTCTGCTCGTTTCAGCCCTCCGGACTTCTATTTTCGTGCTGTTTTGCGGCGGAGCCTGTCTCTTTTGAGCCTACTCCATGGGTATTATGCCGTGCTCGAGTTTGAGCTTCAAAACGCGAAGAACGCTCTTGTCTATCTGCTCCTCCGTCAGCACGCCCTCTTGAAGGGCCCGCTCCATCGCCGCCACAGCTTCCGGGAGGTCGGAGACGCCCAGCAGTATATCCGCGCCGGCGGCAAAGCAGAGTACGCATTTTTCCCCTTCGCTCAGGCCGGAGAGCGCGCCCATATCCAGGCCGTCGGTTATGACCACCCCGTCCCAGCCGAGCTCCTCCCTGAGAAGCCCCGTGATTATGGCATGGGATAGGGTTGCGGGCTTGTCGTCGATATCGGGAACGGTTATATGCCCCGCCATGACCATGCCGGCTCCCGCCTTTATTCCGCTGATAAAGGGGAGCAGCTCCCCGGCCAGAAGCTCGTCCTTCGTCTTGTATGTAACCGCGGGGCCGTAATGGGAGTCTTCCGCCGTGTCGCCGTGCCCCGGGAAGTGCTTTAGGCAGCATATCACGCCGGAGTCGCCGAAGCCCCTCACGGCCGCCGCGATAAGCTCCGCCGCCTGCGCAAAGTCGTCGCTGTACGCTCTTTCGCCGATAACCGTGTTCTCCGGGTTGCTCAGCACGTCCGCGACGGGCGCAAGGTCCAGATTGAAGCGGCAGGAGAGCATATCGGAACCGATTGTGTAGGCGTTTAAATATGCCCTGTCCGGCCCTTCGTCCTTGTAGCTGAACATGGAATCAAGCCATGTCGTGCCGAGCTTCCGCATCAGGCGCGAAACGACTCCGCCCTCCTCGTCCGCGCAGATGAAAAGCCCCAGCTTAGAGCCCGCCTGCATACCGTCAATCATGGCGATGGTCTGCTGCCGGCTTTGCAGGTTGTCGGCGGCAAATACTATCCCGCCCACGGGCCAGTCCGCAAGAGCGGCCGCCGTCTCCTCTCCCGCCGAGACCACGGGCTTTTCGTCGAATATTGTCTCGGGCCTTACTATCATGAGATGGCACAGCTTTTCCCGCAGCGTCATCCCAGCGAGTATTTCCGCCGCCCGCGCTTCAAGAGGGTCGGGCGCAGGTGCGGGCTCCGGTTCGGGTTCGGGAGCAGGTTCCGGTGCAGGTTCCGGCGTGGACTCCGGCGTCGGCTCCGGTGAGGGCTCGGGCGTGGGTGTCGGTGCGGGCGACGGCAAAGGCTCCGGCGTGGGTTCGGGCGGGGGCAAGGGCGTCGGCGCGGGTGTGGGTTCAAGAATAGGTTCCGTCGTCGGCTCGGGCTCCGCGGTCGGGGCCGCGGTCATCTCCGGCAGGGGAGCGCCGGCGCAGCCCGCAAGCAGGGATAGGGAAAGGATAAGAGCGGTTATAATCGTCGAACTTCTTTTCATTAAGAAAGGCCTCTTTTACACATTTTTACGCCTTAATCTTACCACGCTCGCCGCATAAAAGTAAGTATTTCGGCAGTTTTCGGGCCGTTTTGCCGCAGGCTCTGGCAGGTGTTTTTCCGCAAGCAGCCGCGCAGCGCCGCGATTTCGTTCTGTGCATTAAACAGCCGATTGCAGGGTTTGAAAATCCTTTTAGCCGTCCCCGGGGCGCGGGCGGAAAAGGTCGTATAACGCTGACAGAAAAACGCAGTCATGGGCATGACTGCGTTTAGCGTATTCGGATAATTATGTATAATTATATATCAGGATAATCATGCAGGCGCATGAGAACTTATCAGTAAAAATTGGGGCGAGGTGTAAGAATGCCGGAAAAGGAGAACGCGGCGTGCAGCTGCAAACACAAACACTGCCCGAGGCACGGGAAGTGCGAGGAGTGCATCGAGCACCACAGGCTGAAAAAGCGCTATCCCCCCTTTTGCATGCGCAGCGGAAGGCGCGGGAAAGCCAAAACGGAAGAGAAGCGCGGGGATTAGGCATTCAATCGCCTCTGCTCATTTTATTCATCGAGGTAGAGATTCATAAAATCGCAGTCCACAAGCTCGCCGTTTATCTTCATATAGCCGCGGAAGGTCCCGATTTTCCTGAACCCGAACTTTTCGTAGAGCCTTATCGCCCTTTCGTTGTCGCTTCGGACCGTAAGGTGCACAAGGTCGGCTTTCGCGGTAAACTTCGCAAAATCGATGATTTTGCGCATGAGCGCCTTGCTGACGCCGCGGCCCCAGAACTCTTTCAGCACGGAAATCGCAAGCTCCCCGCGGTGGCTGAGCCTTTGCCTCGGCGAGGTGGTGAGGCATGCAAGCCCGACTATCCTCCCCTCCGATTTTGCAAGGTACATAACGTTTTTGTCGGAGTTTTGAAACGAGGCTAGGAACTCCGCCTCCTCATCGGCGGATAAGGAAATCCCCTCCGCGCCGAAGGTGAGGTTGTCGGTTTCCGCGCCGACCTGCTTTAGGTATTCGAGTATGGCCGCCGCGTCCGAGGGCCTGGCCTTTTCGATGGTGTAGTCCATTAAATTTCACTTGCTCCATTTTCTTGAATTGTGCACATATTATACTATCGGCCCGAGGCTATTACAACAAAAAAACACCCGGCCTGCGGCGAAGCGGGCGATTTTCCTGCGTTTATACCGCTGAAAGCGTCCGCCCGATGGCCCTGCAGAAGAAAGCCGCCTGATTTGGCTTGCAAATCGGGCGGCTTGTTGTTTCCGGCAGGCAGGCCGGGTGCATTTTAAAACAAAACTTCCTGACCGGTTGCAATATCTGGAATCCTCATGATATCATAAAAAGAGATTTGCGTTTCATGCTCGCGGGCGTAAATTTCCCGCGGTCAATATTTCCGCGCGCACAGCCGAAAGGGAGCGGTCCGCTTTCCGCAGGAGGTCCGTTTTCCCCGGCGCTGCGTATCCGGCCCGGGCGCGGCAAAATGAGTTTCCCCGCCCGCGGCAGGTCAACTCAATCGGAGACAGATATCAATAAAGAGGTGAACAGTTATTAGAAAGAAAGCCCTGGCCCTTGCGCTTGCCCTGGCGCTGAGCCTCTCGCTCGCCCCCTCGGCCTTAGCCGAAGAACCGGAAGCTGCATATGGCGCAGCCGCGCCTGAAACCCATGAGGCGGCGGAAATCGCCGGCCTTCCGGCGCCGGAAGACGGCGAGGCAACAGAGGATGCCCGCATAGCGGACGAGCCAGAGGAGGCTCCCTCGGAATGGGCGGCCGCTGAAGTGAGCGCCGCGATAGAAGCGGGGCTTGTGCCCGAGAGCCTGCGGAAAGGCTACCGGCGGGAAATCACCCGCGGCGCCGTTGCGAACATTATAATAAATCTTGTCGAGCTGGCCTCCGGGATGCCGATTACGGAGCTTATGGCCGAAAAGGGGGTCGGGCTGGACCCCTCCGCCTTTACCGACACGCAGGACCTCGCCGTTCTCGCGGCCCATGCCCTCGGAATCATACACGGTATGGGCGACGGCAGATTCGAGCCCGAGGGGACGCTGCTGCGGGCGCAGATGGCGGGAATCGTCTGCCGCGTCGCAAATCTTCTGGGCGTGGAGACGGGCGGCTACACCCACTCCTTCGGCGACCTTGCCGGCCATTGGGTCGAGCCCGAAATCGGCTGGCCCGTGCATATGAAAATAATCCGCGGCATAAGCCCGACCGAGTTTAATCCCGACGGAACGCTGACGGCCGAGCAGGCCATAGCCATAGCATACCGCGCTCTTGCGGCGCTGACGGGCGGCGTCAGCCCCGAGCCTGAAATGATATCCGTAAACAGTCCCCTTGTCGCCGGCAAAAAGATCCCGATACTCATGTATCATGCCATAGCGGACGAGCCGACCACCGAAATGACGGGGCTATTCGTAAGGCCCTCGGAGATGGAGGAGCAGATAAAGTACCTTGTCGAGAACGGCTTCCAGACCATAACATTCGAGGACCTCAGTAACATCGGGGCCTTTTCAAAGCCGGTGATGATAACTTTCGACGACGGGTACGATTGCAACTACAATATCCTCTTCCCGCTGCTTAAAAAGTACAATGCGAAAGCGACGATTTTCGTCGTGGCGGGCGCGGTCTGGAGCAAGGGCAGGCTCTCGGAGGCGCAGATTAAGGAAATGTCGGACTCAGGCCTCGTTTCTATACAGAGCCATACGGTTTCGCACCCGGAACTGACCTCCCTGAGCGAGGAGAGGCTGGACTACGAGCTGTCCGAATCGAAGGCGAGAATCGAGAAGCTGACCGGAAAGCCCGTAATAGCTCTGGCCTACCCCAGCGGCGACAACAACGCCGAGGTCCGGGCGGCCGCGGCGAAATACTACGATTACGCGGTCCTCGACAGGGGCGGCACGTTCAAATGCGGCGGCGACACCATGGCGATGAAGAGAATCTACATATGGCGCGGAATGAGCCTTGGCCAGTTCGCCTGGTTCGTCGATTAGCCGTCGGCAGGGCTTTGCTTTAGATTATAGAAAGCGGTTTTATTATATGGGGCGTCCAGCGCATGAAACTTCCGCGAAAAGCGATTTCTTATCCGGAGAAAAAAGTCCATAACGACAAAATAGCCATCTTGCACCTTGTACAAGATGGCTACTCTTTTGGCAGGGGCAGAAGGACTCGAACCCTCGGCACGCGGTTTTGGAGACCGCTGCTC